>ERZ1034361.171-NODE-171-length-46844-cov-8.496803_pt1 | contig 46844 bp, 38 predicted proteins | sample MGYA00520617_ERZ1034361 | MGnify/ENA primary metagenome ERZ1034361 (study PRJEB33736, sample SAMEA104284507) | Azolla filiculoides | biome: Urban; feature: Water surface; material: Ditch water | place: Netherlands | collected 2015-10-28 | depth 0-0.1 m ... | reverse complement strand
GAGCAGATTGCGCCGCACTACGCGCGCATGCTTCCCGCTTTGTTCTCCATGGAATGCTGGGGCGGCGCCACCTTTGATGTGGCCCTGCGTTTCCTGAAGGAAGACCCGTGGGAGCGCCTGGCTAGATTGCGCGAGGCCACGCCCAACATCCTGTTCCAGATGCTGCTGCGTGCGTCCAACGCCGTCGGCTACACCAACTATTCCGACAACGTGGTGCGCTACTTTGTGCAGCAGGCGGCCAAGAATGGCGTCGATGTGTTCCGCGTGTTTGACTCGCTCAACTGGGTGGACAACATGCGCGTGGCGATGGATGCGGTGATCGAATCGGGCGCCCTGTGCGAAGGGGCTCTTTGCTACACCGGCGACCTGTTTGATCCCGCGAGAGCCAAGTACGACCTGAAGTACTACGTCGGCCTGGCCAAGCAATTGGAGAAAGCCGGCGCGCACATTCTGGGTATCAAGGACATGGCCGGTGTCTGCAAGCCGCGCGCGGCGGCCGAGTTGGTGCGGGTCTTGAAACAAGAGGTCGGCCTGCCCATCCACTTCCACACGCATGACACCAGCGGCATTTCGGCCGCCTCCGTGCTGGCAGCCATTGAAGCCGGTTGCGACGCGGTGGACGGCGCGCTGGATTCCATGAGTGGCCTCACGTCCCAGCCGAACCTCGGCTCCATTGCCGCCGCGCTCAAAGGCTCGGCGCGCGACCCCGGCATGGACCTGGATGCCATGCAGGCCCTGTCGCATTATTGGGAGGGTGTGCGCCCGGCGTATTCGCCGTTTGAAGCGGATATGCGCGCCGGCACGTCGGATGTGTACAACCACGAAATGCCCGGCGGCCAGTACACCAACCTGCGCGAACAGGCCCGCGCCATGGGCCTGGCGCACCGTTGGCCCGAGGTGTCCAAGGCCTATGCCGATGTGAACGTGCTGTTTGGTGACATCGTCAAGGTCACGCCCACCTCCAAGGTGGTGGGCGACATGGCGCTGTTCATGGTGGCCAATGATTTGAGGCCGGACGATGTGAGCAACCCGGCCAAGGATGTGGCCTTCCCCGAGTCCGTCATCTCGCTGTTCAAGGGCGAGCTGGGCTTCCCGCCCGATGGTTTCCCCAAGGCACTGGAGCACAAGGTGCTCAAGGGTGAGGCCCCCATGCAGGGCCGCGCCGGTGACCACTTGGCGCCGGTCGATCTGGAAGGCAAGCGCGCCGAGGCCGAAGCCGCCGTGGGCCGCAAGCTCAGCGACACCGACCTGGCCTCGTACCTGATGTACCCCAAGGTGTTCAAGGACTACGCCGAGCACCGCACGCGCTTCAGCGATGTGTCCCTCTTGCCCACCTCGCCCTTCTTCTACGGTCTGGCCGACCGCGAAGAGGTGTCGATTGATATTGACAAGGGCAAGACGTTGGTGGTGCGCCAGACCGGGCGCTCCGAAGGCGTGGACGAAGAGGGCAAGATCAAGGTGTTCTTTGAGCTCAACGGCCAGCCGCGCACGGTGCGCGTGCCCAAGGCGGGCATTGCAGGCACCGGCCACGCCAAGGCCAAGGCCGAAGAAGGCAATGCCAACCATGTGGGCGCGCCCATGCCTGGCATGGTGGTGACCGTCGCCGTCAAGGTGGGGCAGCAGGTCAAGAAGGGCGATCCGCTGGTGTCCATGGAGGCCATGAAGATGGAAACCATGCTCACCGCTGAGCGCGACGCCACCGTGCAAGCGGTGCATGTGCGCTCGGGCGAGGTGATCAATGCCAAGGACTTGCTGATCGAGTTGCGCTAGCCGGAATGGGCTGATGGGGCGGTGCGAGGGTGCGGCCCCAAACAGTTTCTTGATTCATGACAAGACCCGCCGGCACAGTTCTGGTGCAATGGCCGGGTGAGGTTCCCATAATGAATTTACCCGTCGCTGTGGACTATGCGCTGATCTTTAATGCCAGCAGCAATGCCATGGCGTTCTCCGATCTGGAGTCGGGGCGGATTTTGGACGTCAATGCCACCTGGGTGGAGTCCACCGGCATTCGCCGCGAAATTGCGATCGGAAAGTCGGCGCTGGAACTCGGGGTTTGGCAGGACGCGATGGCCCGCAGTGAATGCACCGCAGCGATCAGGACGCACGGTGTGGTGCGCGACTTTGAAGCCAATCTCATTCTCCAAAGCGGGCCACAGCCGCACCTGATCAGTGGCCAGATTGTTCGCTCGGACCACGGAACTTTTGTTCTGTGGGAGTTTCGCAATGTGTCCGAGTTGCGTCGCAAGGAGCAGACGCTGCGGGAATTTACCCGCGACTTCGAGGCGTTCCTTAACCAGACCACCGATTTCATCTATTCCAAGGATCTGCAAGGCAGGTTCCGCTTTTGCAGCCAGACACAGGCCGATCTGGTTGGGCTGCCCCGCTGGCAGGAGATGCGCGGCAAGACCGTGCGCGATCTGGTTCCCCCCGATTTGGCGACCCTCTATGAGGCCGAAGAACGGCGGGTGCTGGAGGACAAAAAGCCGCTCATTGGTGTGCTCAACCCTTATTACGACACGCACGGCAAGGGCGGCTTTACCCAGACCAGCCGCTGGCCGCTGTTTGACCCGGATGGACAGATTGCGGGTGTCTTTGGCATCGGGCGCGACATTACCGAGCACGTGCGCATGGAAGCCGCGCTGCGCGAGAGCGAGGGCAAGTACCGGGCGTTGGCCAACAATGCGCCGCTGGCGATTCAGGTGTACTCGCCAGAGGGTTACACCCTGCGGGTGAACCCTGCGTGGGAGCGCCTCTGGGGCGTGCATCGGGAGGCCATGGCGGGCTATTGCGTATTGGAAGACCAGCAGTTGGAGGAGCTTGGCATCTTGCCTCTGCTCAAACGCGCCTTTGGCGGCGAGACCATCAAGTTCCCCGTGCACCGCTACGAGCGCTCGCGCGCCATGCCCGGTCTGGATGTGACCGAGTCGGTCTGGCTGCAGGCTTATGCCTACCCTGTAAAAGACGATGGCGGCACTTTGCTGGAAGTGGTGGTGGTCCAGGAGGATGTGAGTGCCACGGTCCAGGCGCAGGCGCAGATCAAGGCGCACCAGGCTAACCTGGAAAAGCTGGTGGAACAACGCACGCAGGAACTGAAAGTGGCGCTGGAAGCGGCACAAGTTGCCAGCGTCGCAAAGAGCGCTTTCCTGGCGAATATGAGCCACGAAATCCGCACGCCCCTGAATGCCATTACGGGCATGGCATACCTGATACGGCGCGGCGGGCTGACCGATCTGCAAGCCACCCAAATGGGCAAGTTGGAGCGCGCCGGGGAGCACCTGTTGGCCACGATCAACGCGATCCTGGACTTGTCCAAGATCGAAGCCGGCAAGTTCACGCTGGAAGCGCGGGAGATTCAAGTCGAGACCCTGGTGGGCAATGTTATTTCCATGCTGCAGGAGCGTGCCCTGACAAAAGGGCTGCAATTGCGGTGTGAGTTGCAGTCGCTGCCGTCGGCCCTGCTGGGAGATGCCACGCGCTTGCAAGAGTGCCTGCTCAACTACACCACCAATGCCGTCAAATTCACGGAGACCGGTAGCGTCACGGTGCGCGTGCGTCTGCTGGAGGAAACACCGCAGACGGCTTTGGTTCGCTTTGAAGTGGATGACACCGGCATCGGACTCAGTGACACGCTGCTGCCGCGCTTGTTCATGGCTTTTGAGCAGGCCGACAATTCAACCACGCGCCAGTACGGCGGAACTGGTTTGGGCCTGGCCATTGTGCGCAAACTCGTGCGTCTGATGGGGGGTGATGTCGGGGCTGAGAACCGGCCCGATGGAGGCAGTCGCTTCTGGTTTACCGCCCTTTTGGCAAAAGGCAAAAGTGATGTCGCAAGGGCGCCGGTGACTGTCGCGCCCCTGCGTGCGGAGCTTCAATTGCAGCGGGAGTTTGCCGGGCGGCGCATCTTGCTGGCCGAGGACGAGGCGGTGAACCGCGAAATTGCTTGCATCCTTCTGGGAGACCTGGGGCTGGTGGTCGATGTGGCCGACAACGGCCAAATGGCGGTCAACCTGTTTTGCCAGAAAGCCTATGACCTGGTGCTGATGGATGTGCAAATGCCTGTGCTGGACGGTCTGGCCGCTACGCAGGCCATTCGCAATTTGCCGCAGGGGGCAACCGTGCCGATTGTGGCCATGACCGCCAATGCGTTTGCCGAAGACAAGCTGCGCTGCATGGAGGCAGGCATGAACGACTTTTTGACCAAGCCAGTGCTGCCAGAACGGCTGTTTGCCACCTTATTGCGCTGGCTGAAGCAAGCCACCTGACGGCGCTTAGCGTCGACCGGCCTGAATCTGCCGCTCAATGTGCCGGATCACCAGTCCGCACATCACAATCAGCACAGCACTCACCCAAAACAGCGCGCGCATGCGGTCCCAAGCCAGACCGACACCCACCACCGCCGACACCACAAACGGGCTGATGAACTGGCCCACATTGGTGCCCTGGTTGATCATGCCCTGCACGATGCCGGCCTGCTGCGGCGTGCGCGCATGGGTTTGCGCCGCCGACATGATGGAGCCCGGCATGACGCCCACCGAAAACGAAAACGCTACGCAAGCCGCATAGCGCAGCCCGTCAGAAAACTGCGGGCTAAACACCACCGAAGCAGTGACCAGGGTCGCCAAGCCGGCCAGGCAGACATTGGTGCCGCGTGAGGCGCCGCGTTGCATCAGCCAGCCGCCCAGCACATTGCCGGGCAGGTTGGCCAGCACCACCACCGCCGTCAGCACCGAGGCCAGCGCCAGTGGGGTCTGCCGCTCGCCCACCAGAAAGGTGGGCAGCCACACCATGATCGAATAAAAGTTGAACACATAGCAGGCAAAGGCAAACGCGATCCACCAGGGGCCGGGCCGCAGCAGCGGCTGGGCCGCCTCCTTCCAGTGGGGCGCGTCACTGCGGGCGGGGGCCGCCAGTGCTTCGCGCTGCCAGACCAGCAAGGCAACCGCCGCCAGGGCGCACAGCACCTCCGCCAGCCACAAGGCCCGCCAGCCCAATGCGGCAATCACACCGGGTGCCAGCAGCATGCCGATCGTGGTGCCGGTGGGCATATAACCGCCCCAAAAACTGAAGGCCCGGCGTTGGTCCGTTGGCGTCGCCGATTGCAGAATCAGGCCCGGCGCAGCCACCACCGTCGACAAAAACCCCACGCCCTCCAGAAAGCGGCTGACGATCAGCCAGACGGCATCGGGTGCGACCGCGCCGACCAGTCCGCCCCCGGCCATGCACGCCATGCCCCACACGCATTGCCGCCAGGCACCCAGCCGCGCCGTGGCAAAGCCCATAAAAATGGAGGCAAACAGACCCAGCGTGTTGAACGCCGACACAATCCAGCCGCTTTGCGCCAACGTCAGCCCGAACTCCTGGCGCAGCGCCGGAATGGCCGGTGGCAGTTTGCCAATGTGCATGGCCGCCACCACGCCGATCAGCAGACCCGTGGCGACACCGCGCCAGCGGGTTTCAGGGGGGATCGCGGTGGGGGCTGAAATGGCAAGTTCCTTGGCAAGTTTGAGCTTTGCTGCGGTATTGCAGCATACCGGCGGCGGCGTTGGGTCAACGCAGGTACAGTACGGGGCCCGATTCCTTGAGCGCCGCCGCTTTGCCCCCAATCCAAGCCTTTATCTTTGACTCCGATGGCACGCTGGTGGACAGCGAGGTGCCCAGCATGGACGTAATTTACGAGCAGGCTTTGTCACAGGGCGTGCGCTTTACGCGCGAAGAAGCACACCGTGTCTTTCGGGGGCTGCGCATGGCCGAGGTGATCGCCTGGGTATCGGCCCGCATGCCGCAGGTGCCCGATGACTTCGCCGAAGTCTTTGCCCGCACGGTGCGCAGCGCGCAGGCCGAGCGCTTCCATCGTGGCTTAGGCACCATTCGCGGCGCACGCGAGCTGCTGGGTCAGTTGACCGTACCGTTTTGTGTGGCCACCAACGGACCGCGTGAAAAAGTGGAACTCACGCTGGGCCTCACCGGCTTATTGCCTTGCTTTGGCGACCGCATCTTCAGTGCCTATGAAGTCGGTAGTTTCAAGCCCGACCCCGGCCTCTTTCTGCATGCGGCCCGGGTGCTGGGCGTGGCGCCGCAGCACTGCGCCGTGGTGGAAGACAGCGAGCCCGGTATTCGTGCGGGGCTGGCTGCGGGCATGCGGGTGTTTTCGCTGTTCCCTGCTGACCAACTGGCGCCGGAGCTGCAGGCGCAGGTGGTTTCCATCCGGGACCTCACCGAGATTCCTTGGCGAGGGCCGGGCACATGAACTGGGACCTGTACATGGTGCTGGCCGGTTGCGCCGCCTTTCTGGTGGGCTTGTCCAAGGGCGGCTTGCCGGCGATTGGCATGCTGGCCGTGCCGATTCTGTCGCTGGTGATGTCGCCGGTGCAGGCAGCGGTGATGCTGCTGCCGATTTACGTGATCTCGGACATGATGGGCATTTACCTGTACCGGCGCGACTTTAGCGCGCCCAACTTGCGCATCCTGCTGCCCGCTGGCGTGTTTGGCGTGTTCATCGGCTGGCTTACGGCCGCGATGGTGTCGGACCGCGCCATTACGTTCCTCATTGGCGCTGTCGGCGTGGCCTTTTGCCTGAACGCCTGGCTGCGCAAAAACGTGAACGCGGCGCCTCAACCGGTGCATGCTGGACGGGGCTGGTTCTGGGGCACGCTGGCTGGTTTCACCAGCTTTATCTCGCATGCTGGCGCACCGCCATATCAGGTGTACATGCTCCCGCAAAAGCTGTCCAAGGCCGAGTTTGCCGGCACCTCAACCATCGTCTTTGCTGTGATCAACGCCGCCAAAATCCTGCCCTATCAAAACTTGCGTCCCTACTCACTGGACATGCTGCACAGCGCCGCGCTGCTGGTGCCGTTTGCATTGGTGGGAGCGGTAAGCGGGGCTTACCTGACGCGCAGACTGGCTGACGTCTGGTTCTTCCGGATCGTGCAGGGCGGTTTGTTCGTGGTCTCGCTCAAGCTGATGGATGACGCGCTGCGGGCTTAGCCGCGCGGCAGCGCCTGCAGCATGCTGACGCGGTTGCCCTCGGTGTCCATAAAGGAGACGTACTGCCCGATGCCCGGAATCAGCATCGGCTCGCCCAGCACTTCGCCGCCGGCCTGATTCACCTTCCGGATGGCTTCGTGGATATCTTCCACCGCAATCACCACCGAGGGATGTTGCGCCGGCCAATCCGGTTTGCGCGGATAAAAGCCACCATTGATGGTGCCGGACGTCTGCGGCATGCCGTTCACCGTGGGCGCGGTGTGCGTCACCACGTAGTTGCCCATGTCTTCGCCTAGCAGGATGTTGTTCCAGCCAAAGGTCTTTTCATAGAACGCGGCCATGCGGGCCCGGTCATCAAAAGGCATTTCAAAGTGGACTACCGGGTTGGTCATGGCGTCAGTCGAGTTTGATGTGGGTGGTGCTTTTGACTTCTTCCATCACCGCATAGGTGCGGGTTTCGCGCACGCCAGGCAGTTGCCACAGCACGTTGCCGGCAAAGTCACGGTAGGCGCCCATGTCGGCAATACGGGTTTTGAGCAGGTAATCAAAGCCGCCGGCCACCATATGGCATTCCTGAATCTCACCATGCACTTGCACGGCCGCCTTGAAGGCCTCGAACACATTGGGCGTGGTGCGATCGAGCAGTACCTCCACAAACACGGTCATACCGGCGTCGAGCTTGATCGGGTTCAGGCGCGCCTCGTAGCCGAGGATGTAGCCGTCTTTGGTCAGCCGCTGCACGCGCGACAACACGGCGGTGGGCGAAAGCGCGACGGTCTCGGCCAGCTTCAGGTTGGACATGCGGCCATCGGCCTGGAGATTGCTGAGAATTTTCAGATCAATCCGGTCGAGGTCTGCACGGCCGCTGGCAGCTTGGGTCATGGTGAATCTGGCCTTATAAGTATGTTTGTGAATAGCGGGAGGGCGCTTTCAAAGATCACGGTAACCGGCGCCTCCGCTCTAGCAATTGCACTCCCCGCCATCAAATTTCCCTTAAATATGATGGCGTTTCTCAATATTGTGGTTAGTTTGGTCAGTTTCAGTCAATATTGCAGAGCGCCATATTGCTGGATAAATCTCCAAAAAATACAAAAAAATTAGTGGGTAATTCGAATCGATACGGCCGAAGATCCGTCTTATTGCTAATTCGAGGAGACCCCAGTGCCAATCCCATCCAAACTGCCTATTCCCTACCGCACAGAGAGCGAGGTTGTTGCCAGACAACTCCAGGTCGTCAATGCGGGGCTGGACTGGGCTGCGGTCACCCGCATGGCGTCACCCTGGGTACAGTCCGTGCGCGACAACCCGCCTCCGTTTTGGGCGATGGAAAGCCTGTTGCGGGAGTACCCGATTTCCAGCGCCGAGGGCCTGGCCCTGATGCGTCTGGCCGAAGCCTTGTTGCGCGTGCCCGATGCCGAAACCGCGATAGCGCTGACCGCCGATCAACTCGGTCGCGCGGACTTTGACGGCAGCGGCGACAAGGTGCTGGCGCGTCTCTCCAGCACAGCGATTGCACTGTCCAAGCACTTTCTACCCGACCCGCAAACCGGCCAGGGCCCGCAGAGTGAGCCCGGCATCATGGCCAAGCTCGGCGCCAAAACCGTGGTGGCCGCTACCCTGCGCGCCGTGCAGTTGCTGGGCCGCCAGTTTGTGCTTGGACAGTCCATGGACGAGGCCATGAAGGAGGCCAACACCGCCCGCAAGCAAGAGGGGGAAGGGCTCACTTACTCTTATGACATGCTGGGTGAGGGTGCGCGGACGGATGCTGATGCCTTGCGCTACCTGCACAGCTACACCGCTGCCATTGACTTCATCGCCACCCATTCCGACACCCGCGCTGCGCCCGAACGCAACGATGGCATTTCCATCAAGCTCAGCGCCTTGCACCCGCGCTACGAAGACGCGCAAAGCGAGCGCGTGCTGGCCGAATTGGTGCCCCGCGTGTGGAGCCTGTGTGAGCGCGCGGCCCGGGCCAATATCAACCTCACGATCGATGCCGAAGAAGTCGATCGGCTGGAGTTGTCGCTGGAGGTGTTTGATGCCCTGCTGCAGCGTGTGGCACAGCATTGCCCGCAGTGGACCGGTTTTGGCCTGGCGCTGCAGTCATACCAAACGCGCTCGCTCGAACTCATCGCACACCTGACGGCGTTGGCCCGCAGGCTCAAGGTGCGGTTGATGTGCCGCTTGGTCAAGGGCGCGTATTGGGATGCTGAAATCAAGCGCGCCCAGGAACTTGGTTTGCCGTGCTATCCGGTGTTCACCCACAAGCACCACACCGATGTGTCGTACCTGGCCTGCGCCCGCTCGCTGCTGGACGCCCCCGATGCGATTTACCCCCAGTTCGCGACCCACAACGCCGCCACCATCGCCGCGATTCTGCAAATGGCGGCACGTACCGGTGGCAAGTTTGAACTGCAGCGCCTGCATGGCATGGGCGAGGGGGTGTACCGCGAGGTGCTGAAAAACCCCACCGTGGCCTGCCGCGTGTATGCACCGGTCGGCGCGCACCGCGACCTGCTGGCGTACCTGGTGCGCCGCCTGCTCGAGAACGGCGCCAACTCCTCGTTTGTGCACCAGATGGCCGATGCCTCGGTCGATATGCAGGAGTTGCTGATTTCGCCGCTGCGGCTGGAGCCGGTGTCCTCGCTGCCGATGCCGGTGGACTTGTTTGGCGCGCACTCCGGCGCCCGCAAGAACAGCACCGGACTGGACCTGACGGTGCCCGCCATGCGCGATCCGCTGTTGCAGGCGCTGGGCAGTACGGCCGTGCCGCAGGTGGCCGAGGCCGATGTGCAGCGCATCCCGCAGGCCTTTGCCGCCAGCTTCTCCGCCTACAAGACCTGGAGCCACACCGATGTGACGGTGCGCGCTGCCACGCTACGCCGTGCGGCGGACGCCATGCTGGCCCAAATGCCCGCGCTGTGCGCCATGCTGGTCAAGGAGGCTTTCAAGACCTGGGGTGATGCGGTGTCGGAGGTGCGCGAGGCGGTCGACTTTTTGCGCTACTACGCCGACGAGGCCGAGCGCATCATGCAACCCTTGGCCATGCCGCAGGTGCACGGCGTGGCCGCCGCAGCCTTTACCTATGGGGTCACCGGCGAGACCAATACCCTGCGCCTGACCGCGCGTGGCGTCTGGGTGTGTATCAGCCCCTGGAACTTCCCGCTGGCCATCTTTGCCGGCCAGGTGGCGGCGGCCCTGGCCACCGGCAACACCGTGCTGGCCAAGCCCGCCGAACAGACGCCCGGCATTGCCCTGGCGGCGGTGCGCATCCTGCACGCGGCCGGTGTGCCGAGTGACGCATTGCAATTGCTGCACGGTGCCGGTGAAACCGTGGGTGCGGCGCTGGTGGCACAGCCCGGCGTGGCCGGTGTGGTGTTTACCGGCTCCACGCAGGTGGCCAAGATCATTCAGCGCGCACTCGCCGCCAAGGACGGGCCCATCGTTCCGCTGATCGCTGAAACCGGCGGCATCAACGCCATGCTGGTGGACTCCAGCGCGTTGCCCGAACAGGTGGTGGACGCCGTGGGCATGAGCGCCTTCCGATCCGCCGGGCAACGCTGCTCGGCCCTGCGCCTGCTGTGCGTGCACGCGTCGATTGCCGACAACGTGATTGAGATGGTGCAGGGCGCCGCGCGTGAACTCAAGGCGGGCAACCCGGCAGAACTTGCCACCGACGTGGGCCCGGTGATTGACCAGGAGGCCTATGACGCTATCCAGCGCCAGATTCAGCGTCTTCAGAAAGAGGCCAAAGTCGTAGTGCAACCCGATGCCACCGCGCTGCCTGCGGTGAAGCACCTGATTGCACCGCATGCCTTCGAGGTGAATCGCATTGCCGATGTGAAGGCCGAAATCTTTGGCCCGGTATTGCAAATCGTGCGTTGGTCGGGCGACCCGGCCGATGTGGTGGAGCAGATCAACGCGCTCGGCTATGGCCTCACCTTTGGCATCCAGACCCGCATCGACTCGCGCGCGCAGGCGCTGGCCCATGCCGCGCACATCGGAAACGTCTATATCAACCGCAACATGATCGGCGCGGTGGTGGGCGTGCAGCCGTTTGGTGGCGAGGGCTTGAGCGGCACCGGCCCCAAGGCGGGCGGCCCGCACTACCTGTACCGCTTCTGCGCCGAGCAAACAGTGACGGTGAACACTACCGCCGCCGGGGGGAATGCAGCCTTGCTGGCACGCTAGAACCCGGCTAGCGCGCCATCCTTTCCAGCAGACGAAGGGCTGCGTCGTATTCAAAACGGGCAATGGCGTCCTCCACCTGGGCGGCCTCGGGATACATGGCTTTGAGAAGCGCCGCGTGGGCGCACCAGAGATCTTGCGCGCCGGCATCGTCATGCGCCAACAGCAACTCAAGCTCCTGTAGCACCGCCCGGGCCTGCGCGCGTTCCGACGCGTCGAGCACGGGTGCCAGTCCCGAAGCCGGAGGCTCCCGGAGTTCCGGAAGTTCCTTGAGTGTGTGGATGAGTTGCAGCAGGGCTGCGTCCGCGTCCTGCAAGGCAACTACCAGGGGCTCCTCGGCCACTTCTCTGTGCAACTCGGTTTCCAGTTGGCTGGCGCAGTGTTGTAGCGCTGTGGCCCCCAGGTTGCCAGCGACTGCTTTGAGCGTGTGGGCAGTTCGCTCGGCGCTTGCCTTGTCAGCCGCGAGCAGAAACTGGCGTATGCGAGCGACCGCGTGTTCCTGAGCATCCAGGAATTTCCTGAGCAAGGTGGCATACAGCGTGGGGTTGTTGGCGGTGTGCATCAAGCCCAGGTCCACATCCAGCGCACCGCTCGCACGCAGCGCCTGCAGCAGGTTCTGGTCTTTCAAGGATGTCGGTGCACGATCCGGCATGGCGGAACTCGCCCCAACCCCCATGCCGTCGCGCAACTGCACAACGGTGAGCAGGGTTTTCCAAAGTGCATGGGTGTTGATGGGTTTAACGACAAAGCCGTTCATCCCTGCCTCCAGGCAGCGCGCACGGTCGACCGCCATGGCGTTGGCAGTCATGGCTACGATGGGCAACTGAAGATCCGGGTGCCTTTCCCGAATGTGTCGCGTGGCTGCCACGCCGTCCATGACCGGCATCTGCATGTCCATCAGAACCAGGTCATACGGCTGCTGGCCGGAGAGACTGGCGTCCACGCGGTCGACGGCAATCCTGCCGTTGTCTGCTACATCGACCAGCATGCCAGCATTGCCCAGAATTTCGCGTGCCACCTGTTGGTTGATATCGTTGTCTTCGACCAGCAGAATACGTGCGCCCCGCAGCGCCTCCACCTCGCTGACCAATGCATCGGCCTGTACCTGCGGGTCCAAGGGTGGGCGCATGCTGGCATAGCCCATGAGTTGCAGCAAGGTGTCATGTAGGGCGCCGGTGCGCACTGGCTTGGGTAGCGCCTGTACCAGACCCAGTTCTTCAACCATGTGCATCATTTCGACTCGATTGTGGGATGCAGCCATCAGCGCACAGCGCGGTGACTTGCACGGCAGATGCTGAATGGCACGCACGCACTGCGAGCCGTTCATGTCGGGCATTTGCCAGTCGACCAGCACCATCGCAAAATCTATTTCCGAATGGGCTGCCTGCTGGATACGGACCAGCGCTTCACTGCCGGAGGCGACCGACTCGGCAGTGAAGCCGGCGTGGGTAAGCAGGCCCACCAAAACGCCTGCCGCCGCCGCGTTGTCGTCAACCACCAGAACGCGCTGACCCCGCATCGCCAGCGGAAGGGAAGGCATCGGCGTTGTACTGAGCCCCACTCCCAGCAGAACGGTAAACCAAAATGTGGAGCCTTGACCGTACACACTGCGCACACCCACTTCACCTTGCATGGCATGGGCGAGACTCTTGCTGATGACCAAACCCAAGCCGGTGCCGCCATACTGCCGTGTGATGGTGCTGTCGGCCTGTTCAAAGCTTTGGAAGAGACGGCCAATCTGCTCTTCGGTCAGGCCAATTCCGGTGTCGGAGACTTCGAGTTTCAAACGGACCTGGCCTGCACGCGACTCCTCTACAAAGGCGCGCAGTTGGACCTCGCCACGGGTCGTGAACTTGACCGCGTTGTTGGCGAAATTAATGAGAATCTGACCCACGCGCAGGGGGTCACCGATCAGTGTGGCTGGAATGTCAGGGTCTATATGGCAGACCAGTTCCAGTCCCTTGGATTCCACTTTTGCTGAAAGCACCGTGACCACGTTGTCGATCACGGCATCCAATTCAAATGGCACGGCTTCAACTTCCAGTTTGCCGGACTCAATCTTCGAAAAATCCAGGATGTCGTTGATGATGCCCAGCAGGTGCTCGCCACTCTTTCTGATCTTGACGAGGTAGTCCTGAATACGCGGAGGCATGTCGTTCTGCAATGCCAGACCCGATAGCCCGATGACGGCATTCATGGGCGTGCGGATTTCATGGCTCATATTGGCCAGAAATTCCCCTTTGGCCCTGGCAGCCGCTTCCGCAGTCAGCTTGGCGTCCGTCAACTCCACGGCGCTTTGCTTTAGGTTGCGCTGCATGACCTTCAGGCGGCCCATGATGCTGTGTTCAAGAAAGAGGCCACTCTCCAGGTCCTCTTCCAGGTCGCCACGCGCTACTTTCGCAATGGCCCGCTGCACGCTGTCAATGGAGCCGCCCAGGCTCAATTGCAACTTGTCAGAGAAGGCGTTAAAGCTGTCGATTAGCTCTGCGAATTCCTCGGTTTCACCAGAGGCCAGGCGGCTGGATAGGTTGGCCTCCTCGGATGCAATGGTGTTGAGTGCCTGCCCCAGCGCGCGCACCGGTCGCAATACCAAGCGCCGTACAGCAATCGAAAGCGCAACAACGATCAGAATATTGAGCGCCGTAAATTGCACCAGCATCACCAGTAGGTCATGCCGCAAATGGCGCCTGACAGGCTCAAAGCTTAAGTACAACCGTACGCTGCCAATCTGCTCCGCATACCCGTTGGCGCCGTGCTGCACACGGACCGTCTTGACCTGATCGGCAGTCGGCATATCGCTGAGTCGGTTCAGGATCGTTCCATCGGATGTGCGGGCGTAGACGAGCAGATCTCCGGAAGTAACCGCCATGCCCAAAAGAAAGGGCTCGGACGCTTCGCCATCGACAATGGTTTTCACACTGCCGGTATTCATTTCCCACATGGCAACCGAAAGCGCAATGGAGATGCGCTGTGCAAGCTTCTCAATTTGGGTATTGGCGCTTTGCAGGCGCTCAGTTTCGTTGCTGTAGTAGTTCCAGTAGCCAAAGACCCCCAACACGCTGGAGGTAACCAGAACGAGTGCAAACAAGAACCGAAACTCGATGGACTTGATGGTCATGGTCCGGTGTGGGTTGGTTGACTGGCGAAGACCGTGCGGCGGCAGTTTTTGAAGGGATGGGTGTATCGCTTTGCAGGAGGGCTGGAAACCAAGTTTCCTATTCACTATGTACGCTAAAGCACATTCTGCTGGAAAGCGATAGGGAGTTAACACGGAAATTTTCTTAATCAACCGATCTGTTGATCTAGCACATGAGTTGGGCGGTTGCACCAAAAGTGTGTCTTCACGCCGCAAACGATGCCTGCCACCATTGCGATGCGCTTTTCCCGCACTGGCGCGCAATGAGGAACTAGGCGGGTTCATTGGGAGTTCACACATGAACGATCTGAAAATTGCAACCCGGATCAGTCTGGGCTATTTGATCATCACGCTGGCATTTCTGGTGTTGACCGGCATTACGGCCTGGCTCATGAACTCGGTCTCTCTGTCTGCCAGTCGCATGGAGTCCGAAGCGGAGTTGCTTCACCTGGCGGATGTGTGGCAGGCCAACGTGCGGCAGAACTCGGCCCGCTCACTGGCGGTGGCCTATTCCGATGGCAATGCCATGCTGGACTTCTTCAAGGCTCCCATCAAGGAAACCACTGACCAGACTTCGGACATACAAAAGGCCTTTTTGGCTCAGGTCCACGACGCGGATTCGAACCAGCGCGCAGCCGATGTTGGCGCGGTCCGCTCGGCATGGGTTGCCGTGCGTGATCAGGCCAATGCGCTCAAGGCGGCAGGCGATGGTGCCGGGGCGAAGGCCCTGGTGCAAGACAAACTGGTCCCTGGCACGGTCGACTACATCCGCACCACCCAGGCCCTGGTCGACGGACAGATGCGCAACGTGCAGGCTGCACGGCAGGCGATTGAGACCGACTTCCGTCGACTCTACTTCTGGGGCGCCGTGCTGCTGGCTCTGTGCGTGTGCATTGCGGTGTTTGCCAGTTGGAGCTTGGCGCGGGGAATCGCTCGGGGTTTGGAGGGCACGCGGCAGGCTGCCCTGAACATTGGTGCAGGCGACCTGAGCCAACCGATTCATACGGAAGGGCGCAATGAACTCGCTTCGATGGCGCGGGCACTGGACGCTATGCAAGGCAGCTTGAGCGACGTGGTCTCACATGTGCGCCAGAGCTCCGAGAGCGTTGCCAATGCCAGTGCCGAGATCGCGCAAGGCAATAACGATTTGAGCGTACGAACCGAGCAGCAGGCCACTGCGCTGGAGTCCACCGCCTCCAGCATGGCGGAACTGGATGCCGCCGTGCGCCACAACGCCGAGTCCGCTCTGCAGGCCAACCAGGTGGCGCTGGATGCGTCGGCCGTAGCTGTCAAAGGGGGCGATGTTGTCAATCAGGTGGTGCAGACCATGCGCGGTATCAATGAAGCCTCACGCAAGATTTCCGAGATCATTGGTGTTATCGACGGCATTGCCTTTCAGACCAATATCCTGGCCTTGAATGCGGCGGTGGAGGCGGCGCGTGCGGGTGATCAGGGCCGCGGCTTCGCCGTGGTGGCCAGCGAGGTTCGCGCATTGGCCGGGCGTTCGGCTGCGGCGGCCAAGGAAATCAAGTTGCTCATTACCGACAGCGTGGAGCGCGCCGAGCACGGGACCTTGCTGGTGGACCAGGCCGGCACCACCATGAGCGAGGTAGTGGATGCAACCAAACGTGTATCCGATCTGATGGCCGATATCAGCAGTGCCAGCAGCGAGCAATCTGCCGGGGTGGCGCAAGTAGGTCGCGCGGTGCAAGAGATGGATCAAACCACCCAACAAAACTCCGCATTGGTCGAGGAGATGGCCGCCGCAGCGAGTGGCCTCAAGAGCCAGGCACAGGAGATGGTGAAAGTGGTGGCGGTCTTCAAGCTGAGCGACCACCAGGAAGGCCGGATGGCTTCGGGTCTGGATAGATTGGTCGCTGCTTGATGTGAAGGGTGCAGGCTAGTCCAGCAAAATCGCCTGATTTGCAATGTCGGCCGGAAGCGTGAGATTGAAGCGGGCCAGTTCGGATCGGCTGAATATAAAGTCGCCTTGACGCGCCGTGACCGGGACCCGTGCAGAAGGTGAAGCGCCGCCGTCCAGAATGTCCAGCGCAATGCCCGCAGCAACCTTGCCTTGCTCCCGGCTACTCAGCACCAGACCGCCAATCGCCTTGCGCGGCCCCACAGCGAAACTCCACAGCGCAAACATCGGTATTCGTGTGTTGGCTGATGCCCAGGAAATCACCTCGTCGGCGTCAGCCACTTTGCCATTGGCGCGTGTCAGGGTGTGGTACAGGCCCGATATGGTGACCTGGTAGCCGTCCGAGGGCGCGGACACAATGCTGCGTTTCCAATCGTCGAGCGTCTTGCACAGTTTCAGATCCGCCTGGATGCCATCGATTTCGATGCTGGGCTTGCCCTCAAACATTTCGTCGTAAGTCAGGCGGGAGGTCAGGTCATTGTCGAATAGCACCAGCACCTTGCGCAGGGACGGCATGATGCGCCGGATAAAGACGATGTTGCGCTTGATCAGCGGGCGCTCCAGCACGCCGGTGATGTTCTTGAAGTTCATCTGTCCGTAGTTGCGCGGGTTGCCGTTGATGCCAAGGTAAACAACGGGAATGTCGAGCTTGTCCAGCGGCTCTCCCAGGTGATGCAGGGCGGCATCATCACCCAGAATGACCAACACAGGTTGAACCGTTCGAATCCGGTTCAATGCCTTTTGCGCCATGCCAGCATGCAAGTCCACCGAAAGGCGCTTGGTATCCATCTCAAAGAATTCCAGGCCGTAACGTTCCCCCAGCATTTCTATCAGGACCTGCCGGTAGTCATGGTCCCAGATGAACTCGCTGTGATAACTCTCAACGACCACGATGCGTGGCCGTGCGGCCCAGCTTGCGGCTGGCGCGGCAAGTAACAGGAGGGCGGTGCGTCTTTTCATGCGCACCGATCCAAGCAAGGGGCGACGCCAATCCGGGTTACGACAGACGAAATTTGCATAGTGGCCCCGTCACCGGGGGAATGGAAAGTTTGGACGGCTTTTTGTGTGCGAAAGCGAACAATCTTATGGCTGCAACGGAGCGGCGCATAGAACTATTTGAGAAATGTTTGGGTTTGAGATGGCGGGAGCGGGGTGCAGAAGACAAAGGTTTGTTCACCCACCCTTGGGTAGGCGCTACCATTTGCCCCTGCTTACCCCCTCCATTGCCCATAGAAAGTCCCCTGCCCATGGCCACTCAACGTCCGCATATTCTGTTCATCATGGCCGACCAGATGGCTGCGCCGATTCTGCCCATGTACCAAGCGCAGTCGGTGGTCAAGATGCCGCACCTGAGCCGCCTGGCTGCCGAGGGCGTGGTGTTTGAGTCGGCCTATTGCCCAAGCCCCTTGTGCGCGCCATCGCGCTTCAGCCTGGTCAGCGGCCAGTTGCCTTCCAAGATCGGGGCCTATGACAACGCGGCCGACTTTGCGGCCGATATTCCGACCTATGCACACTACCTGCGTAGCCTGGGCTACCGCACCGCCCTGTCCGGCAAGATGCACTTTTGCGGCCCGGACCAGTTGCATGGTTACGAGGAACGCCTGACCAGCGACATTTACCCGGCGGACTACGGCTGGGCGGTGAACTGGGACGAGCTGGAAGTGCGCCCGAGCTGGTACCACAACATGTCGTCCGTGCTGCAAGCCGGCCCCAGCGTGCGCACCAACCAGCTCGATCACGACGAAGAAACCATCTTCAAGGCGCGCCAGTACCTGTATGACCATGTGCGCAACACGCCCGATCAGCCCTTCTGCCTGACGGTGTCGATGACGCACCCGCACGACCCGTACACCATTCCGGCCGAGTTTTACGACCTCTATAGCGACGCCGAGATTCCCATGCCGGCGCACCCGATCGCGCAGGCGGAGCAGGACGTGCACTCCACGCGTCTGCTCAAGGTGATTGACCTGTGGGACAAGCCGATGACCGAGGGTGACATTCGCCGCGCGCGCCGTTCCTACTTTGGCTCCTGCAGCTATGTGGACTCCAAGATTGGCGAGTTGCTCAAGACGCTCAAGGACTGCGGTCTGGCCGATGACACCATCATCGTCTTCAGCGGCGACCATGGCGACATGCTGGGTGAGCGCGGCCTTTGGTACAAGATGCACTGGTTCGAAATGGCCGCCCGTGTGCCCATGATCGTGCACGCCCCTTCCCGCTTCAAGCCCGGCCGGGTGGCGGCCAGCGTGTCCACCATCGACCTGTTGCCCACCTTTGTGGAACTGGCCGAAAGCCAGGTGGATGCGCGCCTGCCGCTGGACGGCCGCTCGCTGTTGCCGCACCTGCAAGGCGCTTGCGGACACGACGAGGTGATCGGTGAATACATGGCCGAGGGAAGCAAGACGCCGCTGATGATGATCCGACGCGGCCCCTGGAAGTTCATCTACTCCAAGGACGACCTGTGCATGCTGTTCAACCTGCAGAGCGATCCCGATGAGTTGAAGAATCTGGCACAGGAAGCTGACCACCAGGAAACGCTCGAAGGCTTCTTGGCCGAGGTGGCCGCGCGCTGGGATTTGCCGGCGCTGCACCAGGCGGTGCTCAACAGCCAGCGCCGCCGCCGGCTGGTCTACAGCGCGCTCACCAAAGGCAAACTGACCTCCTGGGACCACCAGCCCTTTGTGGACGCCAGCCAGCAGTACATGCGCAACCACATCGATCTGGACGACCTGGAGCGGCGCGCCCGCTACCCCAAACCGTAGCACTTGGGGCCGGTTTCGCAGGCGTTACGTTGGCGTCAGAGGCCGGCTTTATGATGGCCTATGTTCAAGATTTACTGGACCGGCGCTGACAACCAAGCCTGCTCGCAGGACGAGGCTTTGCTGACCCGCGCGCTCGACGTGGTGCGCCAGCAGCGCGAGGCCGGTTTCACCTTTGTTACCATGGTTTCCGAAGATCCGCGCCAGGTGGGCAAGCCGGGTGTGGACGCCGTGGTGGACGGTAAAACACCCGACGGGCACGACTACGAATGGTCCAAGGCCGGACGCGCCGGCAAGCCGCGCCGCCACGACACCGTGATTGCCAAGAAACCCGGAGAAGCCTGAGCATGGACACGCACGAGGCCTATGCCGAATTGGGTCTGGACCCCAGCGCGACCGATGCCGAACTCAAGGCGGCCTGGCGTAGGCTGGTAGCCGCCTGGCACCCCGACCGCAATGCGGCGGCCCACGCCGGCAGCCGCATGCAGGCCATCAACAAGGCCTACCAACATATCCGCCAGTTGCGCGATGCGGGTGAGCCCGAGGCCGAAGAAACCGAAGAACCGGCAGGGCACGAAACCACACAGTCACCGCAAGCCGACGCGCCCCGCAGCACGCATGTGCGCCGGGTACGGCTGACACTGGAAGAAGCCATTCTGGGCTGCACCCGCACCGTGCGCGGCCACTTTGTTCACACCTGCGAAGCTTGTTTGGGCAAGGGCCAGCGCGTGCTGGCCAAGGGCTGCAGCACCTGCAGCGGCAGCGGTGCCATCCGCAAGCCGGCGCTGTTTGGCTGGCTCTGGAATGAAGAAGAATGCGCCGACTGTGGCGGCGATGGACGCCAGCGCGCGCCCTGCGATGCCTGCGACGGCACGGGCGAGCGGCAGGTGGCCTACCGACGCCAGGTGCGGTTTCCGGCCGGCGTGCGCGAAGGGCACGAACTGAGCCTGCCGCGCTCGCACCACGGCGACTTGGAAATTGCGCTGGAATTGCGGGTTGAAATTGAGCCGCACCCTTTCTTCGTTCTGGACGAAGAGGGCGTGCTGCGCTGCGAAATGCCGGTCAACGGCTATGCCTGGATGGCCGGGCGCTGGGTCGATGTGCCCACGCCTGACGGCTTGCAGCAGATGCGCCTGAGCCGCGATGCGCTGACCTACCGCTTGCGCGGGCAGGGCTTTCCGGCGGTGCCCAAGGGCCCGCGTGGTGACTACTTTGTGAAGGTGCTGCCGGTGTTTCCGGCGGAAGAAGACCCGGCTGCAGACGCGCTGTTCGAGCAGTTGATTGCCCGCTCCAGCCGCGTGCTGGAGGCTGACGCCCGCCAGCCTCTGGGCGCCTGGAAGCGCGACCTCAAGCGTTGGAAAACCAAATAGCTGGTCGGCCCTACGCGCCGGTTTTCAGGTGCGCATCAGCGTGCTCTTGCCAAACAGTGACTCGATCAGGTCCACCGCCACTTCGGCGGTACGGTTGCGCTCGTCGAGCGCCGGGTTGAGTTCCATGACGTCGAGTGATGCCAGGCGGCCAGTGTCGGCAATCATTTCCATGCACAACTGCGCTTCGCGGTAGGTCGGGCCGCCGCGCACGGTGGTGCCCACGCCCGGCGCGATGTCGGGGTCCAGAAAATCCACGTCAAAGCTCACATGCAAATGGGTGTTGGCATCCATTAGCGCCAGCGCCAGTTCCATGGCTGCGCGCATGCCCATCTCGTCGATGTAGCGCATGTCAAACACTTCCAGCCCCTGCTCGTGCACAAAGCGTTTTTCGCCCGGGTCCACGCTGCGAATGCCGATTTGCCGGACCCACTTGGCTTGAATAGCCGGCACCTGGCCGCCGATCTCAATCAGCTCGCGCGGGCCGTGGCCGCACAAGCAGGCCACCGGCATGCCGTGGATATTGCCACTGGGGGTGAGGGCGTTGGTGTTGAAGTCGGCATGCGCATCGAGCCAAAGCACGCGCAGTTTTTTGCCGGTGTCGCGACAATGGCGCGCCACGGCGCTGATGCTGCCAATGCCCAGGCAGTGGTCGCCGCCCAGCACGATGGGCAAGCGGCCCAACTGCAGTTCGGCATACACCGCGTCGTGCAGCGTCTGGTTCCACTGTGTCACCTCGGCCAAGTGCCGGTAGCCTTCCACCGGCGGCAACCAGGGGTTGCGCGGGCCGTTCAGGTTGCCCCGGTCCTGCACTTCGAGCCCGTGGCTTTCTAGAATGCTGGCAATGTGGGCCACGCGCAGCGCCTCGGGGCCCATGCTCGCGCCGCGACTGCCCGCGCCAATGTCGGTGGGTGCGCCTATCAGGCTGATGGAATGGTTCATGGTGTTTGCAGTTTGAAAACGGGGTTGCGGTCGCCCACATGCAGGCCACGGGCGTTGCGCAGAATCTTCGCACGCCAGGGCTCCAGCAGCCGGCGCTGGGCATCGTCAAGCCAGCCCAACTGGTCCAGCACCTCGACCGTGGTGGCATACAGCGCGGCCTTGTTGCCATCGCTGATCTTGATAGCCAGCGCCTCGCCCCGGCTCTTGCTGCCAATCACCTGCACCCCGTCCGCCCCGATCTTGCAGACCCAGTCGCCGCGCCCGGCCTGGGTAAAGGCCAGGTCGTTGCGGCCGGTGCCGCTGACCATCCAGGGCTGCGCTGTCATGGCGGCAGACAGCGCGGAAAAGCTCTCACCCAGTTCGGCGTCGGCCGCGCCGGATGCCAGGCGCGCGTAACCGTAGGCCAGCTTGGACAGGGGCATGGCGTAGTTGGGCGCCGAGCAGCCATCTATGCCCATGCGCAGTTCGTCGGCCGCCATGCCCACGGCCTGTGCCACGTTGTGGCGAATGGCCTGTTGCAGCGGGTGGTCGGGGGCAACGTAATCGTCGGTGGGCCAGCCCTGCAAGACGCAGTGCGCCAGAAAGCCGGCATGCTTGCCGCTGCAGTTGTTGTGGCGCTCGTCAAACACCAGACCTTCCGGCGGCGCTTGCTCCAGCAGGGTAAAAAGCCCCGGCACATGGCAGCCGCAGCGCAGCGTGCGGTAGTTCAGCCCGGTCTTTTGCAACATGCTTTCGGTGGCCGCCACATGCCGGTCTTCGCCGTTGTGGCTGGCGCAGAGCATGGCGACTTCTTCCTGCGTGTAGCCCAGTTGCGCCGGGCCGCCCGCCTGCACAAAGGGCAGGGCCTGTAGTGCCTTGAGCGTGGAGCGGGTGAAGATGCGCTGGTGTGCGTCGCCCACGCAGGCGGTGAGTTGGCCTCGGCGGTTCACCACCGCCACGGCCCCGAAATGCAGGCTCTCAGGCGTGCCGCCGCGGGTGAGTTGAATCAGGGGTTCCAGGGTCACAAAGGCTCCAGGGGGTTCTTGGCTCGGCGCCATTGTCGGGCATTGCTTGCCTATACTGTTTGATCCCACTCTGGCAAAGGCATTCATGCTGACATCGGAACAGAAAGCACGCTACCGGCAGGACGGACTCATCGTGTTGCCCGGCTTCAAGTCGCCGGCGCACATTGCGGCGCTGCGTGCACGGGCCCAGCAGATCGTCGAGGCCTTTGACCCCGCCACCAGCAAAACCATCTTCACCACCAACGAGCAGGTGCGCGCGGTGGACCGCTATTTTCTGGACTCCGCCACCCGCAGCAGTTGCTTCTTTGAGGAAGAAGCCTTTGACGCAGAGGGGCAACTGCGGCAGGCCAAGGAGCTATCGATCAACAAGATCGGCCACGCCATGCACGACCTGGACCCGGTGTTCAGCGCGTTTTCGCGGGGCCCCGAACTGCACGCCCTGGCCCAGGATGCGGGGCTGGTGGAACCGCAAATCTGGCAGTCCATGTATATCTTCAAGCAGCCCGGCATTGGCGGCGAGGTGGGCTGGCACCAGGACGCCACCTTCTTTGACAGCAGCCCGATCAGCGTGACCACCTTCTGGTTTGCGCTGGAAGATGCCACGCTGGAGAACGGCTGCCTCTGGGCCGAGTTGGGCGGTCACCGCAGCCCCTTGCGCGAGCGTTTTGTGCGCCACGGCGATACGGTCACCATGGAAAAGCTCGATGCCACGCCATGGCCGAATGCGCACAGCGCGGTGCCGCTGGAGGTGGAGGCCGGCACGCTGGTCATGTTCCACGGATTGCTACCGCACTACAGCGCGCCGAACCGCTCGCCCCGCTCGCGCCACGCCTACACGCTGCACGTCACCGACGGCCAAACCGCCTACGCGCCGACCAACTGGCTGCAGCGCGGCACGGACTTCCCGGTGCGCGGCTTTGTCTAGCGTGCTAAGCTATTTTTCTTAAAACACAACGGAGACACCCCATGCCCGGACTCGTTCCCCATATTGACCCCGACGGACTGCTCGAATTTTCGGTGGTCTACACCGACCGCGCCCTCAACCACATGTCGCAGCGCTTTCAGGGCGTGATGCGGGACATTTCCGCCATGCTCAAAGAGGTGTACCACGCGCCCTCCGTGGCCCTGGTTCCCGGCAGCGGCACCTTTGGTATGGAAGCGGTAGCCCGCCAGTTTGCCACCGGCAAAAAGGCCATGGTCATCCGCAATGGCTGGTTCAGCTACCGCTGGACGCAGATTTTTGACATGGGCAACATCCCGGCCGAGTCCACCGTGCTCAAGGCACGCCGCACCGGCACCGACCGCCAGTCGCCCTGGACCCCCTGCCCGATTGGCGAGGTAGTGGCCGCCATCCGCGAGAAAAAGCCCGATGTGGTGTTTGCCCCCCACGTCGAAACCTCCGCCGGCATGATCCTGCCCGATGACTACCTGCGTGCCGTGGCCGCTGCGGTGCACGAAGTGGGCGGCCTGTTTGTGCTGGACTGCATTGCCTCCGGCGCACTGTGGGTCAACATGGAAGACATCGGCGTTGATGTGCTGGTGACCGCCCCGCAAAAGGGCTGGAGCGGCTCGCCCTGCTGCGCCATGGTGATGATGAGCGCGCGGGCCCGCGCCGCCATTGACGGCACCACCAGCTCCAGCTTTGCCTGCGACCTCAAGAAGTGGATGCAGATCATGGAAGCCTACGAAAAGGGCGGCCATGCCTACCACGCCACCATGCCCACCGACGCCCTGGTGCGCCTGCATGAAGTCATGAGCGAAACCCGCAACTACGGTTTCGAAAAAGTGCGCCAGGAGCAACTGTCGCTGGGCAGCAAGGTGCGTGCGCTGTTTGAGAACCGAGGCATCGTCAGCGTGGCGGCCGATGGCTTCAAGGCCCCCGGCGTGGTGGTGAGCTACACCACCGACACAGACATTCAGAACAGCAAAAAGTTCCTGGCCCTGGGTCTGCAAACCGCCGCCGGCGTGCCGCTGCAATGCGACGAACCGGCCGATTTCATGACCTTCCGCGTCGGCCTGTTCGGCCTGGAAAAACTGCACAACGTGGACCGCAGCGTGGCGCATCTGGCGGCTGCGCTGGATTCCATGGGCATCAAGGCGCCCGAGGAAGTCGCTGCCTGATTGTTATTGAGTTACCCATAAGCACCCGGTTAGAGGTGCAGGAGTCCTTGTGTGCAGAGAAGACAGTTCATTGAACGGCTGGGTGGTCTGTCCATCAGGCGCCCATCATTTAGCACGTTCCAGCCAGCTCTCTAGCCGCTCCACGCCCTGGTGCAGCCGGGCAATATCTTTGGACGCAAAACACCAGCGCAGCCAGCCATTGGCCTCCGGCGCAAAGGCGTTACCGGGGGCCAGGCCCAGCCCGGCCTCCTGCACCAGCCGTTTGGCGATGGTGAGCGAGTCGTCCGGCAGCGGCACTTTAAAGAACGCATACATGCCACCCTTGGGGCTGGCCAGTTCCACGCCGGGCAGGGCTTGCAGTGCGGGCACCAGCGCGTCGCGGCAGGCCTTCAGGTGCTGCACGACGCGGGGCGTGACTTCATCGGCCCGCTCCAGTGCGGCAATGCCGGCACGCTGCACAAAGGTGCTGGCACACGACGTGTTGAACTCAATCAGTTTGCCCATGGCGGCAGTCATGCTCGGCGGCATCACCAGCCAGCCCAGGCGCCAGCCGGTCATCAGATAGCTTTTGGAAAAGCTGTGCACCACCACCAGCCGGTCTTCGGGTTCCGAGTGGTCCAGAAAGCTCGGCGCGCAGGCTTGTGCGGTGGGCTCGTAGTACAGGTTTTCGTAGACCTCGTCGGCCAGGATCCAGGTGCCCGTCTTGCGGCAGTGCGCCAGAATGGCGCGCTGTTCGTCGGGGGCGAGGGTCCAGCCGGTGGGGTTGTTGGGGGCGTTGACGATCAGCAGCTTGGTGGCCGGGGTGATGGCGGCCAGCAGGGCGTCCAGGTCCAGTGTCCAGGCACCTGCTTTGGGTTGCAGACTGACCGTGCGCAATTGGCCGCCCATGATCAGTGCCTGCGCCGTCAGGTTGGGCCAGACCGGCGTGACCGCCACCACTTCGTCGCCCGGATCGACGATGGCCTGCACCGCCAGCATCAGCGCGCTCACGCCGCCGCTGGTCACCGCGATGCGGTCCGCTCCGATGGCCGTGCCGCCGTTGTGCTGCGGGTGCTTGAGCGACATGGCGCGCGCCAGGCCCTCGCGCAGGTAGGGCAGGCCGAGGTTATGGGCGTAAAAGGTTTCGCCATGGTGGAGTGAATCAATGGCGGCCTGGCGGATGAAGTCGGGGGTGACTTCATCGCTCTCGCCAAACCAGAACGCCAGCACATCGCTGCGGCCGATGCCGGCGTTGGCGACTTCGCGGATTTTGGATTCTTCGAGGTTCAGGATGGTGTTGCGCATGCGGTGCCCGGTTTCGCCAACGTGGCGACCTAAAAACGCTCCAGTTCCGGGTGCTTGATCTGCCCGCCGCGCACCAGCATCTTTCCGTATTCGGCGCAGCGGTGCAGCGTGGGAATCACCTTGCCGGGGTTGAGCAGGCCCTGCGGATCAAAGGCGGCCTTGAGCGCAAACATCTGCGCGTTTTCTTCGGCGCTGAACTGCACGCACATGCTGTTGAGCTTTTCCACGCCCACGCCGTGCTCGCCGGTCACTGTGCCGCCCATGGCCACGCTGGTCTCCAGGATGTCGGCGCCGAACAACTCGCAGCGGTGCAGTTGGTCGGGGTCGTTGGCATCAAACAGAATCAGCGGATGCAGGTTGCCGTCGCCTGCATGGAATACATTGCAGCAGCGCAACTGGTATTTCTTTTCCATCTCGGCAATCGCCAGCAGGATGTCGGCCAGACGCTTGCGCGGAATGGTGCTGTCCATGCACATGTAGTCGGGGCTGATGCGGCCCGACGCGGGGAACGCATTTTTGCGCCCGCTCCAGAAGCGCATGCGCTCGGCCTCGCTGTTGCTCACCGCAATTTGCGTGGCACCGGCGGCGGTCAGCACGGCGCTCATGCGGCCGATTTCTTCTTCCACCTCTTCGGGTGTGCCATCGCTTTCGCACAGCAGAATGGCCGCAGCGTTCAGGTCGTAACCGGCGTGCACGTAGTCTTCCACGGCGGCGGTCATGGGCTTGTCCATCATCTCCAGCCCGGCCGGAATGATGCCGGCACCGATCACCGCAGCGACCGCCTCGCCGGCTTTGCGGATGTCGTCAAAGCTGGCCATGATGCAGCGCGCCAGTTGCGGCTTGGGAACCAGTTTGACGGTGACTTCGGTGGTCACGGCCAGCATGCCCTCGCTGCCGATTACCACGCTCAGGAAGTCGTAGCCGGCGTCATCGAGCGCATCGCTGCCGAAGGTGACCGGTTCGCCCTCCATGGTGAAGCCGCGTACCTTCTGGATGTTGTGCAACGTGAGGCCGTACTTGAGGCAGTGCACGCCGCCCGAGTTTTCTGCCACGTTGCCGCCGATGGTGCAGGCGATCTGGCTGCTCGGGTCGGGCGCGTAGTACAGGCCGTAGGGCGCAGCGGCCTCGCTGATGGCCAGGTTGCGCACGCCACATTGCACCACCGCCGTGCGGCTGCGTTTGTCGATCTTCAATATCTTGTTGAACTTGGCCAGCGACAGGGTCACGCCCAGCGCGTTGGGCATGGCACCACCGGAAAGTCCGGTGCCCGCTCCGCGCGCCACCACCGGTACGCCCAAACCATGGCAAGCCTTGAGCACCGCCGCTACCTGCGCCTCGGTTTCGGGCAGGGCCACCAGCAACGGGCGGGCGCGGTAGGCGGTTAGCCCGTCGCACTCGTAGGGCGTGGTGTCTTCGGTCTGGTAGAGCAGGGCGTGGGCCGGCAGCAGCGGCTTTAAGGCCTGCAACACCCTGGCCTGCAACTCGGCACGTTGCAGCAGTTCAGTCGCGGAAGCGGTTGCGGGAGCGTTCATAGTTGACTTTTTGTGTAGCTGTCGTAGCACTGTAGAGCAAGCAAGCCGGCCCTAGCGTGAATTAACTTGCATGGGGCTTTGAATTGCCGGGCATCTGGATATTCCGGTGGATTAAGGGCTTGATCTGTAAGAAGGTCCTTGAGTCGACTGATGTGTGCAATTTGAACCAGAATTCAAGGCCGGGTTCGCCGCGAAAGCAGCCGGTCGCGGGCAAGACGAAAACGAAGGTGTTTTCTCCGATAGCAGACTTTGCCGACACGGGGCCAAATTCATCGTTCTTCAATCGCAACGGAATCCGCCTCTAGCGCAGCGCGGTCCTGGAAGCCCAATGCAGGCACGGCGTTGAGATTCTCAGTAAGCCTATGATGGAACCTCTATCCACCGCTTGTTTAAGGACAACGTATGCAATTGAACCTCATCGCTGGCGCTGCCTGCCTGGCTATCGCGTTGCCGACTTTCGCTGCTGATGTAACCTACCGCGCCGATGTGGCGCCGATCATGAAGAAGTATTGCGCCGAGTGCCACTCGGCACCTGGTGCTCCGACCATGGCCGAGTTCAAACTGGACGAGGCGAAATACAAAAAGGCCGAGTCAGGCCCACGCACCGACACCTATGAAGACCTCGTGATGCTGATTGCCTACCCGTCCACCGGTGCCTTCATGCGCCGTCTGGACGACGGTACCAGCCCGTACTCAGGTGGTAAACCCGGAAATATGTACAAAAGTCTGGGTGAAACCGATGCCGAGCGCGCGGCCAATCTGGCCGTCCTCAAAGCCTGGGTCGGAGAAGGCGGTTGGAACCTCAATCGCATGGCAGCACGCGGTGATGTACCAGCTTTGACCAAAGAGCAATTAGACAAACTCAAACTCAAATACTAGTTTCCCGCACCCTCTGGCCAGCAAAGGGATGGCCATCCACCAGAAAATCCGGCTACCTGGATTAGCCGAGTGATTTTTTCAGCCAGTCGGCAAACGCCGCCACTTCCCAACGGTCCATGGCACCGGTGCGCCAGCACAGGTAATGGGCGTGTGGGCTGGGCACATTGCGCAGATACGGCTCGCTAGTGCCCAGGCGCACGAGCGATCCCATTTCCAGCCACGGGGCGCCCAGCTTGACTCGCACCAGCGCCACGCCCATGCCGCCGGCAGCAGCATCGCACATCAGGCCAATGTCGTTGAACTGCGAGCCTTCCAGCGGTTCGGGCCAGTCCAGGTGGTTGGCCGCAAACCAGGTGCGCCAGGGCTCCAGCGGGCTGCGCAAAAGCGGCACGCCCTCCAGGTCCTGGGTGGTCACAAAGGGGCCGTGCTCACGCACAAAGGCGGGGGACGCCAGCGGGGTGACCTCGTCTTTGGTCAAGCACAGGTATTCCAGATCAGCGTAACGGCCCGGGCCAAAGCGCACGGTCAGGTCGGCATCTTCGGCCACCACATCGAGCAGGGGAATGGAAACCTGCAGCGTGAGGTCGATTTCTGGGTAGGCCTCGGTGAACTGGCGCAGGCGCGGCAGCAACAGGCTGCGTGCAAAGGTGGGAGTCACGGCCAAGCGCAACTTGCGCTTGCCGGGGGCGGCCGTCGCACTCGGAAATTTTTGCAAGGTGGCCAGTCCCTCGCGCACATGCGCCAGGTATTCGCTGCCCTCGGTGGTGAGTGAAAAATCGGCGCGACCAAAGAGCTTGGTGCCGATAATTTCTTCGAGTTGGCGCACCCGGTGGCTGACTGCGCTGGGGGTGACATGCAGTTCTTCGGACGCTTGCGTCACGCTACGCAAGCGTGCCAGCGTCTCGAAGGTCAGCAAACACTGGATCGGAGGGATGCGGGCGGTACTCATGGCCTCACTATAATTCGCGGCCCTCTCTCTGCATATCCATGTTCACCCGAGGAACTGCCATGTCCGACTCCCTAGCGGTGCTGCCGCAGTACCTCCTGCCCAAAAAAGCGCTGACGATTTTTGCGGGCTGGGTGGCCGGCGCACGCGGCGGTAGCTTCACCACGGCACTGATCCGCTGGTTTGCGCGGCGCTACAACGTGAACATGGCGGAAGCCGCACAGCCGGATGTGGCCGCCTTCGCCAGCTTCAACGATTTCTTTACCCGTGCCCTGAAGGATGGTGCCCGCCCGCTGGCTGCCGCCGATTACCTGTGCCCGGTGGACGGCGCCATCAGCCAGTTGGGCCCCATTACCGGCGACGCCGGCGACCGGATTTTTCAGGCCAAGGGCCACAGCTACAGCACCACCGCGTTGGTGGGTGGCGATGCCACGCTGGCCGCGCAATTCAAGGAGGGCAGTTTTGCCACGTTGTACTTGAGCCCGCGCGACTACCACCGTATCCACATGCCCTGCGACGGTGATCTACGCCGCATGATTTATGTGCCGGGTGATTTGTTTTCGGTGAACCCCACCACGGCGCGTGGCGTACCGGGCCTGTTTGCGCGCAACGAGCGGGTGGTGTGTGTGTTTGATTCGGCCGAGGGCCCGTTTGTGCTGACGCTGGTGGGCGCCACCATCGTGGGCAGCATGGCCACGGTGTGGCACGGTCAGGTGAATCCGCCGCGCCGCCCGGACCTTTGCGAGTGGACCTATGCGCCGGGGCAGGTGAGCCTCAAAAAGGGTGCCGAGATGGGCCGCTTTTTGCTCGGATCCACGGTGGTGATGTTGTTTGGCAAGGGCCGTTTGGCCTTTAACCCGGACTGGTCTGCCACCCGCCCCATCCGCATGGGCGAGGCGATGGCGTCCAAGGCCGCCTGAAACCTTAGTGCACGACGACGGGCGTGTGCGCCAGTTCGGCGTAACGCTCCAGCGTGTCTTCGACTTCTTCCTGCGTCGGGGTGTTGATTTGCCAGGCTTTGATGTGCTCCTGGAACATTTCGGCCCAGGAGCCGTCCAAGTAGACCTCTTTGCCGGAACGTTTGTCCACGATTTCGAAACCGTGGCGCATCAGCATGGGCAGGATTTGGGCACCGTATTCGGATTTGCTGGCGCCGGAGGGGTGTTGCAGATCGCTCTCCCGATTCGCCAGCATGTGGGTCACGGAATAGGTCTCGGAGTCGTACAAAGTGTTCATAGCGGCGCGGTTCCTCGGTTGCTTGGCAATTGGGAGCTGGCTGTCTGAAATCAAGAGTAACAGGAAAGCGGGCCCGGCAAACGAATCAGTCCGGTTTTTGTGTCTTTCGCCACAAAAGATCGGCATAGGCACCGTTGGCCTCGGTGATGCGAATGCGAACCGGCAAAAACTGCATGTCGGGGGCCAGCCAGACCTCGATGCGCTGATCGAACTCCACCGTGGGTTCCTTGGTGAAGCGGGTGCCGCGCAGGGTGCCGCCGGGCAGTTCCAGGGTTTCGCTGGCGCCCACCTTGAAGTCCCAGACCTCAGCGCGATGGGCGTCGGCGGCCTGAAAGCGGATGGAGGTGCCAGCCACATAGCGTGCCGGCTCGCCGGCAAACAGGGCGCTGAGTTGCAACAGCGCACTCAATTTGTCCTGCGCACCGGGCTGCAACGGCACATCCGCGTTATTGGCACTGAAAGAAATAATGCCCTTGTCGCGCTGAAAGTGGGTGGCCTTTTCGGCCCCGCGCGGCTTGTCGCCAAAGCGCACCGGTTGCAGGCCGCCATCGGTCAGCTCGCCTTTGCTCGTCCAGGTGCGCACCCGAAAGCCAAAGGCGGCCAGTTCCAGGCGGGCGTTGTAGCGCTGGGCTTCGGGTTGCCACCACAGCTCGCCGCTGGCGGAATATTTGAACCCCTTTTCTTCGCCGCGCCCGTCGTACAACAGGAGTGCGGGGGCTGCGTAAACCACCTTCTTGGCGTTCTGGACCTCGGCTGCTGCCTGGGCTGCCGTGGCCGCTGCTAGCGATGTCGGGGTGGACGGGCCGGGCTCTGGAGGTTTGTCGGGCTGAGGGGGGGGCAACGCGGTGGTGGACACACCGGCGGTAGGTGTTGCGATGGCGGAGGCTTCTAATGCCGCGGGCGCTTCGGGCGTTTTTGTCGCGTCTTTTGAGGGCTTGGGTGGCAGTGGCGCTGCCGCCTTCTTGACCGGAATCGGGTTGACTACCGTTGCTGTGGCGTCTTGAGAGGGTGTCAGGATCGGCGACACATGGGGTGCTTCAATGGTGCGTGTCCGCCAACTGTCCGGCTGCGGCTCTGGCAGCACGGTTTCAGAGGGGCCAGTCAACCAGCCGATGTGCCCGGTTACTGCGCCCAGCAACAACAGGTGCACCAGCGCGACTGCGGCAGTGAGCAGAAACAATTTGCGCATGGCGTAGGGTTGGAGCGGGAGGCCGGCCGGGGTGAGGGTCATGCAGGGTTGCAGCAAAACGGGGTGACTCTGGGCTTGTAACGGACGGGGCCTAGTTTAGGGCTAGCCCCTAATTGCGGCGAAAATGCGACCATGAAACTTGCAAGCTACCGAGATGGTTCCCGCGACGGACAACTGGTCGTGGTGTCGCGTGATCTGAGCCAGGCGCATTACGCCTCGCACATTGCCCAGCGCCTGCAACAGGTGCTGGACGACTGGAACTTTTTGTCGCCCCAGTTGCAGGACCTGTCGGACGCGCTGAACGCAGGCCGTGCCCGGCATGCGTTTTCCTTTGATCCGGCGCAGTGCATGGCACCCTTGCCCCGCGCCTTTCAGGTGGTGCAGGCGGAGGGCTACCCCAGCCTGGGCGCATTGAAACGTAAGGCCGCTGGCGACGAATCCGAAGGCACGATGGCCGTTTACCAGGCAGCGGGTGATGCGCTGTTGGGCGCGTTGGATCCGGTGCAGTGCGGCAATGTGGCTTTTGGGGTGGACTTCGGCGCCAGCGTGGCCGTGATCAGCGGCGACCTGCCGCAGGACTGCGCTGCGGATCGGGCCTTGGACGGCGTGCGTTTGCTGGCGCTGGCCAACGGAATCAGTTTGCGCAACTTGGCGGCAGTGGATGGCGCGCCCTCGGTGCAAAGCCAGTGCGGCGTGGCGTTCAGCCCGGTCGCAGTAACGCCCGACGAGTTGGGTGAAGCCTGGGGCCGGGGCCGTGTGAACCTGCCACTGCTGTGCAGTTGGAACGGGCGCAAGGTGGGCATGGGCGACGCGGGTGCCGCCATGGGAACCCATTTCGGGCAACTGCTGGCGCAACTGGCCAAAACGCGTCCGGTGCGTGCCGGCAGCGTGGTGGTGGCGGGTCCAGTCAGCAACGCAGGCCAGGAGAAAAAAGGCCAGTGGTCCTGGCCGGCGGGTTACCACAGCATCGCCGAAAAGCGCGCCATGGAAACGGTGCAGGACGGGCTGGCTGCTACCGCCTACATGGCCCTGGGTGATGTGGTGCGGATCGAGATGAAAAACGCGGCGGGGCAGAGCGTTTTCGGTGCCATTGAACAGGAAGTGGTGGCCTTGACGGCAGACTAGCCGTGCACCACTTGCAGCGCAAAGGTCTTGATGCCGCGCAGCAACATTTCAATGGCCACCGAGACCAGCACCAGGCCCATCAGGCGCTCGATCGCAACGACCGGGCGGTGGCCGATGATGCGCTGAATGCGTTCGGCAGACACCAGCACCACGGCGCTCACGGCCATGGTCACGCACAACGCCGCAATCCATTCCAGACGCTTTTCAGGTTGTTGGGAAACCAGCAGCAGCACGGTGGCCAAGGCGCTCGGACCGGCAATGGCAGGTACCGCCAGCGGGACGATCAGCGGTTCTTCCACCTGCTCCGGGTCCACGCTTTCGGGCGGCGGAAACACCATGCGCAGGGCAATCAGAAACAGGATCACACCACCGCCGATTTGCAGTGCCAACTCGCTCAGGTTCATCACCTGCAAAAAGCGCTCGCCCACAAACATGAAGGTGAGCAGCAACACGAACGCGATCATGATCTCGCGCAGGATGACCCAGGGCCGGCGCTCGGGCGCCACGTGTTTGAGCGCGTTGGCAAAGATGGGGATATTGCCCACCGGGTCGGTGATCAGCACCAGCAGGATGGTGGCGGACAGAAAGGTGTAGTTCATGCGGCGTACAGGGTGTCGAGTGAGGCAAAGCCCTTGACCTCAATCGGATTGCCGAACGGGTCTAGAAAAAACAGAGTCCATTGCTCGCCGGGTTGCCCGGCAAAGCGCAGTTGCGGCTCCAGCACGAATTGGGTCTTGGCGTCGGTCAGTCGCTGTGCCATCGCCTGCCAGTCGGGCAGCGCCAGCACCAGGCCGAAGTGCGGCATGGGCACATGGTGCTCACCTACCCGGCCGGTGTTGGCGGTCTTGAAGGGTTCGCCCAAGTGCAGGGAAAGCTGGTGGCCATAAAAGTCAAAGTCGACCCAGGTGGCGGTGCTGCGACCCTCCTTGCAGCCGAGCACGTCGCCATAAAAGCGGCGGGCCGTGTCCAGGTCGGTGACGTTGAAGGCGAAATGAAAAAGGCTGCGCATCCCGTCAGGATAGCAGCCTCTTTTGGGAAAACAGGCAGGCCCCGGGGCCCGGCCCGTTGCCAGTTACAGCGGCACGTTCAGGCTCAGGCCCACGGTCCAGTTCTGTGGAAGGCCGGGCTCGTAGAACTGCGAAGCGGCTTGGTTCACGATGACCGAGCCTACATAGCGCTCGTCCGTCACGTTGTTGACCCGTGCGTAGGCAGTCAGGCCACCCTTGACCAGGCTCCAGCGCTGGCTGGCGCTCAGGTTAAACACGGTGTGTCCGTCGGCCGATTCGGTATTGGTGTCGTTGGCATAGATTCGACCGGCCTGCACCATCTCCACACCCAGACGCAGGCCATTGGTAGCGCGTCCCGGCGTTGCGGGTTCGCTGGTCCAGGCCAGTTCAGAGAACAAGGATGTTTGTGGGATGCCGGGCAATTGTTTGCCGCTATTGGTTCCCTTGGTGTAGTGGGCGTCAATCATGGAGGCTGCCGCATTCAGGGCCCAGTGCGGGGAAAATCGGGTACCGCCCGAAAGTTCCCAGCCAGATCGGGATGTGCCGGGCGCATTGACATAAGAGGTTCGCCCTCCGCCGCTGGCAAGGACCATCAACTCATCGGTTGTGTCAATCTGGTACAGCGCCAGGTCGGCACGGGAGTTCTCGGACGGCGTCCACTTGGCCCCGACTTCGTAGTGCTGGCTGCTTGACGCATTGAGTGTGGTGTTGAACACCGCGGATGCGGGGTTGCCCGCATAAGCCATTTCTGCCAGCGTAGGCGTCTCAAAGCCCTTGCCGTAGTTGGCATAGAGGTTGAGTGCATCGGTGGCGTGGAAGGTCAAGCCCAGAACGGGGCTGGTTGCCTGGTACGACACATTGCCCGAGCCGTTCAGGTTGTCGGTGAGGTAATAGTCATCGCTGACAAAGCGCACCGTGCTGCTGCGCAAACCGGCTGCCAGCGTCACCTGGTCGGAAAGTAGCGCGGTTCCCTGCACAAACAGGTCGTTGTTCTCCGACTGGTTGTCTTCGCTGCGATTGGGTAGACCGGACTTCTGTCCGTTGGTGGTGGAGCCGCCCTGGCGGTATTCACGCGAGCGGTCGAACTCGTAGCCGGCGACCCACTCGACCGGCGTGTCTGATACCACCGAACGTGCGTTGTATTGCAGGCCCACACCGTAATAGGCGCGATTCAGCCCGATCCAGGTGGTAGTGAAGGCGCTGGCCTGGTACTGCGTGTTGTCACGGGTGCCGTAGTAAATGCGGCCGGTCAGGAAGTGGTCTTTGTCCAGCGTGTAGGTGGTGGAGCTACCTAACTGGTTTTGCAGCACGATCTTGCGCGTCATGGCGCTGATGGCGCGGCTGCCGGCGGCCGACGGGTCAGCCAAGAGTTGGGTGCGCGTCAGCCCCAGCGGGTCCTGTGCCAGTGGCATGTCGAACTGGTTGAACACCAGGTTGACCTTGAGGTCGTCGTTCACGTCAATGTTCAGTTTGCCGTTGAACTGCTTGCGCTCGGTGGCGCTGTTGGCGCGGTAGCCGTCGATGCTCATGGTGCTGTAGTCGGCCACGATGCCCACCTTGCCGACCGTGTCGCCAAACTGGTAATCGGCCCGGTGCAGGCCATACGAGCCCACGTAGTACTGGTAGCCAACTTCGGCCTCTTTGGGCGCCGGCTTGGTAAAGGCCTGGATGACACCGCCCGACGAGTTGCCATAGAGCAGAGCCATCGGGCCGCGCAGCACTTCGATGTGATCGGTTGAGGGCAGGCTTACGCTGGAACCCTGGCCCTGGCCATCGGGCGTAGTGGCCGGAATGCCGTCAATCAGCAGGCGGATACCGCGGATGCCGAAGGCCGAGCGCGCGCCAAAACCCCGGATGGAAACCTGCAGGTCTTGCGCGTAGTTCTGGCGGTCCAGAATGGTCAGGCCCGGAACCCGGTTCAGCGATTCCGACAGGTTGACCTGGGGGCCGGCGCTTTGAATGGTGTCGCGGGCCACGCTTTGCACGGCAGCCGGCGCATCGAAACTGCGTTGCTCGCTGCGAGTGGCTGAAACCACGACTTCTTGCAGGGTTTGCGCCATCAGGCAGGTGGCGCCGGTCGCAGCCAGGGCGGCAACCAGCAGGCGGTTCAATTTAGGCGCTTTTTGCATACGGAGTTGTCTCATTTTTGTGGTGTCAGGTAGTCTGCCTCGACGGAAAGATAGCAACATTCGGGCCCACCAAGTTCGAAGCCCAGTCCGGACGGCGACAGGGGTTGGCGATTGCCCTTTTTTGCAGTGGGCCAGGGTACATTTTGGAGCAGCCTGAACACCCCAAGCCCGGTGCATTAATTGCTTGATTGCCAGGAGGAGCGGCAAGGTGTGACAACCGGTGTTCCAAAATGGAAATCCCCTTTGCGTGTAACACTTGCGTCTTCTGAATTTACGCCCGTCAACCTGTTGTGTCGCGTTTCCGTATCCTGATCGTGTGTGCTGTGCTGCTCCTGCACGCCCTAATGCTTTGGGCCCTACAAGTGGGGCTGTTGCAGCGCGTTTTGCAGGACGCGGAGATGGTGGTGCCGGTCGCCCAACTCGCGGAGTTGCCGCCGCCACCCAAGCCACCGGTGGCTGAACCACCCAAGCCGGCCAGGCAGCCGCCCCAAGCCGCCCCGCAACAATCTCCGCCGCCCGTTCCTGTGCCCACTCCTGCAGCACCCGTAGCAGCGCCAGCCCCCGCACCGGTCGCCGTTGCCGACGCGCCGCCTGCACCCAATGCCCCGACCGGAACCGTCACACCACGCGCCGCACCGGCTGCAGCACCGGTGGTGGCGCCTGCACCGGTCAAGTTGGAGTTGCCAACCACCGATGCCAACTACCTGCACAACCCCACGCCGGTCTACCCGCCTGCCAGTGAACGTCGTCGAGAATCCGGCCTTGTGTTGTTGTCGGTGCTGGTGGATGCCGAGGGGCGGGCCAAGGCGGTCAGCATCAAGACATCCAGTGGCTTTGAGCGGCTGGATCAGTCGGCCCTGCAGGCGGTAACCGGTTGGACTTTCGTGCCCGGCAAACGCAATGGCGTGGCGGTTGAAATGACAGTGGACGTTCCGATTCGATTTAAACCCCGGGAGTAATGTGCGATGAACCCCCAGTTCGGTCTGGTTAATGTGTGGGTGCAGGGTGACGCGGTCAGCCGCGTCGTCTTGCTGATTTTGCTGGCCATGTCGCTGGCTTCGTGGCTGGTGATTTTGTTCAGAATTTTGGACCTGCGCCAACTCACTGCGCAGGCCCGCGCGGTCGAAGCCTTTTGGCACGCGCGTGATTTCGAGCAAGGCTTGGCAGCACTGGGTGCCGTCGATAGCCCGTTTGTGGCGTTGGCCCGGGAGGGCCAGAAGGCTTCCGCCCACTTGCAGGGCAAGGCCGGTGCCTCGCCCGAACTGCACGAAAGCTTTGACTTCAGCGACTGGGTTACGCGCAGCCTGCGCAACAGCGTGGACGACAGCACCGCGCGCATGCAGTCGGGGCTGGCGATTTTGGCCTCGGCGGGTTCTACAGCCCCATTCGTTGGACTGTTTGGAACGGTCTGGGGGATTTACCACGCGCTGATGTCAATTGGTGTGGCCGGGCAGGCCACCATCGACAAGGTGGCCGGCCCGATTGGCGAGGCGCTGATCATGACCGCGCTGGGACTGGCGGTGGCGATTCCAGCGGTGCTGGGCTACAACGCGCTGGTGCGGGCCAACAAGAAGGTGATCTCCCAGCTCAACCGCTTTGCCCACGATCTACACGCCTACTTTGTGACCGGCTCGCGCGTCGGGCAGAGCAAGCAGGGCTAAAGGACCCGCCATGGCCTTCGGAACCCAGGACGACACCGACGAGGTGATGAACGAGATCAACATGACGCCGCTGGTGGACGTGATGTTGGTGCTGCTGATCATCTTCATCATTACCGTGCCGGTGATGCAGCACGCGGTCAACATCGACCTGCCGCGCGCCACCAACCAGCCCGAGAACATCAAGCCAGAAACCATCCGTTTTGGCGTGGATGCGGCAGGGGCCTATTACTGGAACGACACCCCGCTGGCCGATGCCGATGTGGCCGACCGCCTGGCGGCGGCTGCCGCGCAAACGCCGCAACCAGAGTTGCATATCCGGGGGGACAAGGCGGTGCGCTACGAGCGGGTGGCCCGCGCCATGGCGGCGGCCCAGCGCGCAGGCTTAAAGAAGATCGGGTTTGTTACCGATCCGGGTTGATCAAGGTCAGCAAATAGGCGGTGTTTGGGTGCGTTCGCGCGGGTGCAATGGAGTACAGTGAGACAGAGGTTTCACGCGAATATCCAACAGCCCCAAAGGAGACACCATGAGCGACTCAGACAGCGCAGGTTTCAGCAAATTCGTACCTGGATTTGACTTTTTGCAGAGCCTGGCCAAAGGGGCGAGTGCCAGCATCCCGCAAATGCCCAATATGGGCAATTGGGTTGCGCCCACGCTCAATGTGGAAGAACTCGACAAGCGTATTCAGGAACTCAAGAACGTGCAGTTCTGGCTGGAGCAAAACTCGCGCGCCCTGACCGCCACCATTCAGGCGCTGGAAGTGCAGCGCATGACGCTGGCAACCCTCAAGGGCATGAATTTCAATCTGGCCGATGTGGCCAATGCGTTCAAACTCAAGGCGGCGGACTCGGTTGCGTCGACCGTGGAAAAAGCGTCGGCCAAGGCGGAATCGGCAAGTCGGGCTGCGGCCGATGTGGCCAGCGGTGTCAGCCGCACGGCCGAGAAACCCGCAGACAAGCCTGCCGAAAAACCGGCGTCCAAAGCGAAGACCAAGGCACCCGCCCCCGGCGGTATGGTCGATCCCTTGCAGCTCTGGGGCTCGCTGACCCAGCAGTTTCAGCACATTGCTGCCAACGCCATGAAAGAAGTGGCCGGTAAGACCGCCGTGGACCTGACCAAAAATATGGCCAGCGGCCTGGCCAAAGAAGCCCTTAAGTCGGCGACTTCTGCCGGCAAGAAGACCGCTGCCTCCAAAACAGCCAGTCGCAAGACGCCGGCCAAGAAAGCGCCCGGGCGCTAGGCCCGGGGCATTTGAATCGGGCGGATATGAAGCTGTTTCCCTACGGTCATGCCACCCATCCGCAGTGGCAAATGGCCGCCGCGCTGGTGCTGGCGCAGTTGCGTGCGCAAATGGCCCGTCCCGAATACGCCAGCAGCCCCACCCTGGCGCTGCTCTACATCACCGACCACTATGCTGGCCAAGCCCAGGAGATTCTGGAGTTCCTGAGTGGCGAGCTGGAGCTCGTCACCGATTGGTCCGGCACCGTGGGGGTGGGCATTGCCTCCAACAACGTGGAGTACTTTGACGAACCCGCGCTGGCCGTCATGCTGCTCGAATTGCCATCGGACCAGTACCGCATTTTTTCTGGCGTGGCGCCGTTGGGTCTGGGCTTTGAAGTCAATACCGCCCTGGTCCATGCCGATGGCAGCACGCCCGACGTGAGCGAACTGATTGCCGAGCTGGCTGGCCGCACCGATGCGGGCTTTTTATTTGGTGGGCTGTCATCCAGCCGCAGCGCGAGCGTGCAGTTCGCCGTAGCGGCGGACGGCAATATTCGCGGGCAGGGGGCTGCCAGTGGCGTATTCAGTGGTGGTTTGAGTGGGGTGGCCTTTGGCCCGCAGGTGGGCCTCGTGTCCCGGGTGACGCAGGGTTGCAAGCCGGTATCACGCACCCGCACCGTCACGGCGGCCGAGCACAACCTGATTTTGGAGCTCGATGGCGAGCCGGCTCTGGACGTTTTACTGGCTGAGCTACAGGTCAGCCTGGAGAGGCCGCAAGAAGCGATTGAGGCGGTGCGCTCCACGCTGGTGGGCCTGGCGGCGGCCGACGGCGAACTGGTGCGCCAGACCGGCAATTTTGGCAACGACGTTACGGTGCGTCCCATCGTCGGGCTCGACCCGACACGCCGAGGTGTGGCCATTGGCGACTATGCCCAGCAAGGTGCACGCATGGCCTTTTGCCAGCGCAACGCGCAGGCGGCACGGGCTGATCTGATGCGCATCTGCGCTGAAATTCGCGAAGAGCTGGAGCCCGCTGACATGCCGCTCCAAACCGCCCATGCACTGACCGCTTCGGAAGCCGAAGCGGCACCGCATCCGGCCCGGCGCATCGCTGGCGCCGTGTATGTGAGTTGCACCGGGCGCGGCGGCCCGCACTTTGGCGCCCCCAGTGCCGAGTTGCAATTGGTGCGCAAGGCCCTAGGCGATGTGCCGCTGGTGGGATTTTTTGCCGGGGGCGAAATCGCCTACGACCATTTGTATGGCTTCACCGGCGTATTGACGGTTTTTACGACTTAACAAAATAAAGGGAGGGCCAGACCATGAATGCCAGCAACCTCAAAATTTCTACGCTACTGCGCCTGGGCTTCGGCTTGTTGGCTCTGTTGATATTGCTCATGTCCGTCCTGAGCTACGTGCGTGCCAGCGGGGCAGAAAAAGCCTTCGACACGGTGGTGGACAACCGCTACCCAAAGATCAGTGCCCTGCACCTGTTCAATGACCGGGTCAAAGAGTCGGCGCGGCTGCAGCGCGACCTGATTCTGGTGTCCGACTCGGATGACATCAAGAAGGCGGTGGACACCATCGGCAAGCTGCAAAAAGACAACTCGGAACTGCTTGCCAAACTCGACCCCACCTTCAAGTCGGAAAAAGGCCGCGCCCTGCTGAAGGCGCTCAACGACGTGCGCGCGCAATACATTCCCGTGAGCCAGAAGTTCCTGGCCCAAGCGACCCAATCGCAGGAGCTTGCCAAGACCATCCTGATGGCCGAAATTGAGCCGATGGAGGCGCGCTATTTCGGCGCAGTGGATGCCATGGTGAAGTTCCAGGAGGATCAGATGCAGGTCGCCAAAGTGGATGCGGCGACCGCCATCGACCAGATTCAAACCACGTTGACGTTGACATCCGCCGTTGCCCTGGCCATTGCGGGCTTTGCAGCGTTCTGGATTACCCGGGCCGTGACCCAGCCGATTAACCAGGCGGTGGATGTGGCGCGCGCGGTGGCCAATGGCGACCTCAGCTACGCGTTTGAAGCCTCCGGCAACAGCGAAACCGGCATGCTGCTACGGGCTCTCAAGGAAATGCAGGGCGGCTTGGTGCGGGTGGTTTCCAACGTACGCCATGGCTCCGAGAGTGTGGCCACCGCATCGGTTGAAATTGCCCAGGGCAACCAGGACCTGTCGGCCCGCACCGAGAGCCAGGCAAGTTCGCTGGAGCAAACCGCAGCCAGCATGGAGCAACTGGGCTCCCAGGTAAAGCAAAACGCCGACAACGCCCGCCAGGCCAACCAGTTGGCCATGAATGCTTCGACCGTGGCGGCGCAGGGCGGCGAAGTGGTGGGCCAGGTGGTGCAAACCATGCAGGGCATCAACGAGAGCTCGCGCAAGATTGCGGACATCATCAGCGTCATTGATGGCATTGCTTTTCAAACGAATATTCTGGCGCTCAACGCGGCCGTGGAAGCGGCACGCGCCGGCGAACAAGGCCGCGGCTTTGCGGTGGTGGCATCCGAAGTGCGCAGCCTGGCTGGGCGCAGCGCCGAGGCCGCCAAGGAAATCAAGGCACTGATCGGTGCCAGCGTGGAGCGGGTCGAGCATGGTGCTGCGCTGGTGGACAAGGCCGGTGCCACCATGACTGAGGTGGTGACCTCGATTCGTCGGGTGACCGACATCATGGGCGAAATCAGCTCGGCCAGTTCCGAGCAGTCGGCCGGTGTCGCTCAGGTAGGCGAGGCGGTGACCCAGATGGACCAGGTCACGCAACAAAACGCCGCGCTGGTCGAAGAAATGGCGGCGGCTGCCACCAGCCTCAAAACCCAGGCGCAAGAGTTGGTCGAAGCCGTGGCGGTCTTCAAACTTTCAGATCACCAATCGAGCCCCAGCAAAGTCGCTGTGCGCGCGCCCTCGTCGCAAGGCAAACCCTTCAAGGGTCCGGAACGCCGTGGTGATGCCGCTGCCCGGCCCAAGCCCGCAACCCCCCGCCCCGCACCCAAAGCGCCCCCCGCGGTCGGACCGGCTGCGCCGCCGAAGCTGACCGCCAAGGTCACCCCCGCGGGTGGTGACGACGACTGGGAAACCTTTTAAACGCCTCTTGCGCGGTCGGCGTGGAACTGCGCCACGTATGCGCCAAAGCGCCCCGCGTCCAGCGCGTCGCGCACTTCCTGCATGAGGTTCAGGTAGTAATGCAGGTTGTGCACGCTAGCCAGCATCGGGCCGAGCATTTCGCCGCAGCGGTCCAAGTGGTGCAGGTAGGCACGGCTAAAGCCCTCGCGTCCGCCGTTGTCCCATGACACGCCACTGCTGCCCGCGCAGGCGTAGCAGGTGCAGGTGGTATCCAGCGGTTGCGGGTCGGCCTTGTGGCGGGCATTGCGGATTTTTAGATCGCCAAAACGGCTGAACAGCGTGCCATTGCGCGCATTGCGGGTCGGCATCACGCAGTCAAACATGTCGATACCGTTTTGCACGCCGGCAATCAGGTCTTCGGGTGTGCCAACGCCCATCAGGTAATGCGGCTTGTGCTGCGGCAGTTTCGGGCCGATGTGCTTCAAGACCCGCATCATGTCTTCCTTGGGTTCGCCCACCGAGAGGCCGCCCACGGCAATGCCGGGGAAGTCGAGCTTCTCCAGCCCAGCCAAAGATTCGTCGCGCAAGTGCGTATGCATACCGCCCTGCACGATGCCAAACAGCGCGTTGGGGTTTTGCAGGCGGGCAAATTCGTCCTTGCAACGCGCCGCCCAGCGCAGGCTGAGCTCCATGGAACTGCGCGCTTCGCGCTCGGTGGTGACCTGCCCCTTGGTCTTGGGTTCGACCGACAGATAGGGCGTGCATTCGTCAAACTGCATGACGATGTCGCTGTTCAGAATGGTCTGAATCTGCATGCTGATCTCGGGGGTAAGAAACAGCTTGTCGCCATTTACAGGGCTGGCGAACTTGACGCCTTCCTCAGAAATCTTGCGCATCTCGCCCAGGCTCCACACCTGAAAACCACCCGAGTCGGTGAGGATCGGTTTGTCCCATTTCTCGAAGGCGTGCAGACCGCCGAACTGCTTCACCACGTCCAGACCGGGGCGCATCCACAGGTGGAAGGTGTTCCCCAGAATGATCTGGGCCTTCATGTCGTGCAGACTTTGCGGGGTAACACCCTTGACCGTGCCATAGGTTCCCACCGGCATGAAGATGGGGGTTTGCACCACGCCGTGGTTCAGGGTGAGTTGGCCGCGTCGGGCGTGGCTGCCCAGGTAACTGCCATCGGGGCTGGCGGGGTCGGTCTTGAGGAGGTCAAATTTGAGCATGCCGCATTTTATGAGGCGGGTGCCTCTGGGGCTGCTGCTCGGGGGTTTGGCCTGCGTTCTGTACTTATGCCGTAGCACAGGAGGCCGGTGACAGGCCCGGCACTGGTAGCCGGGCCCATTGAGAGCAACGACTTATTGCGCGCGGAAGTCGTCGTGGCAGCCCTTGCAGGTTCCGCCCACGGCGCCCATGGCGGGCTTGATGGCGTCGAGGCTGCCGGTCTTGGCTGCTGCGTTGAGCTTGGCCATTTCGGCTTGCATCTTGTCAGCCGCCGCGTTGAACTTGGCGGCATCGGACCAGACTTCGGCCTTGGCCTTGGTGTTGCCGGCCTTGTCGCTGCCGGGCACAAAGGCGGCCCAGGGCAGTTTGGCCATGTATTCCGCTACTGCTGCGCTGTCGGCTGCCACCTTGGCATCGAACGGGGCCTTGCCCTGCACCATGGCGGCAATGCGTCCGACGTTTTGCTGCATCACAAACAAGGCGCTCTGGCGATACTTCACCGCGTCTTCGGGCTTGGCAAATTGGGCCATAGCGGACGTGGCGCTGAGGGTGGCGGCGGCAACAACGAGGGCGGAAACATACTTTTTCATAGACGACCTTTCAAATGAGATAGCGATGCCATAGTGGGCAGTCGGACAATAGAACTGCCGGTACAGTGTAGGACGCATTCGAAATTCTTGCAGGCGACGGCTCAGTTTTAGACCGCAGCGATGCGGCAAACAATTTAAGGAAATTTAAGCATGGCAAAAGTACGAATCTGGGACTTGCCCACACGGGTCTTCCACTGGTTGCTGGTGCTGTGCGTTATGGCGCTCGTCATCACCGGACAGGTCGGCGGTAATGCGCTGGATTGGCACTTCCGCTTTGGCTATGTCGTCGCGGGCTTGTTGTTGTTCCGCCTGGTCTGGGGCTTTATCGGCGGGCGCTGGTCGCGCTTTCTGGTGTTTGTGCGCATGCCGGGAACCATCTTCGCGTATCTGCGCGGCGAACGTAGCCCCGAGATGGAGGCCGGCCACAACCCGCTGGGCGCGTTGTCGGTGTTGGGCTTGCTAACGGTTGCGCTGATCCAAGTAGGCAGCGGCCTGATGAGCGATGACGAAATCATGCACTCCGGCCCCCTGGCCCAAGTGGTCAGTTCGGACTGGGTCTCGCTGGCTACTTCCCTGCACACGCGCTACAACAAGATCGTATTGATTGCGCTGGTCGCCCTGCACATTGGGGCCATCCTGTTCTACCGTTTTGTCAAAAAGCAAAATCTGGTGAAGCCCATGCTGACCGGAGACAAAGAGTTGGACACACCGGTAGAACCAGCGCAGGACACGCTGCAGACCCGCGTGCTGGCGCTGGTGCTGTTTGTGGCGCTGCTGTCCGGCTTCTGGTGGACCGTGCAGCGCTTGGGCGCTGTTGGGTAGCGGCTTAAGCGCTTGGAGTTCGCTCCAGCAGCATGGCGTCGCCATAGCTGAAAAAGCGGTATTCCTTTTCAATCGCGTGGCGGTACAGGGCCATGATGTGCTCGTACCCGGCAAAGGCACTGACCAGCATCATCAGGCTCGACTTGGGCAAGTGAAAGTTGGTCAGCAGCAGGTCCACATGGGTAAAGCGAAACCCCGGGGTGATGAAAATGCTGGTGTCGCCATGGGCTTGCCCGCTTTTCGCCCAGCTTTCTAGGGTTCGCACAGTGGTGGTTCCCACGGCCACCACGCGGCCACCCCGTGCTTTGCAGTCGGCAATCGCTTGCTGGGTTGCCTGGGGCACCTGGTACCACTCGCTGTGCATCTGGTGATCGGCCAGGATTTCGGTTTTGACCGGCTGGAAGGTGCCGGCCCCCACATGCAAAGTCACCTGCGCACGCTGTAGCCCCTGCGCGTCCAACGCGGCTAGCACGCCTTCGTCAAAGTGCAACGCGGCCGTAGGTGCTGCGACCGCGCCGGGGTTCTTGGCAAATACGGTCTGGTAACGGTGGGCGTCTTCGGCGGAGTCGGTGTGCGTGATGTAGGGCGGTAGCGGCACGTGGCCGTGGCGCTCCATCAGCGTGTAGGGGTCATCGCCCCGGTCGTTGGACAGTACAAAGCGAAACAAGGGGCCGTCGGCTTCGGGCCAGCGCCCCAGCAGGGTGGCGCAAAGGCCGTCTTCCTGGCCCTCCGCGCATTGCATCTTCAGCGTGGTTCCCACCTCGGGCTTCTTGCTCACACGCATGTGCGCTGCGACCTGGTTACCGCCCAGCACGCGCTCCACCAGCAACTCGACCTTGCCGCCGGTGGGCTTCTCGCCAAATAGGCGGGCGTGCAGCACTTTGGTGTCGTTGAATACCAGCAGATCGCCGGCGCGCAGCAGGCCGGGCAATTCCTTGAAGGCGCGATCCACCGGTTGCGCGCTGCGCCCATCGAGCAGGCGCGAGCCGCTGCGCTCAGGCGTCGGGTGCTGGGCAATCAGGTTATTGGGCAGAGCGAAATCAAAGTCGCTCAGGGTAAAGGTGCGCGCAGTGGCGGCAGAGGCAGGGGGCATCGTGCTTGAGGGTTGAACAAACCCGTACCAAGGAGTAAATAGAGGGCAGAATTCTCCCATGCCCGAGTCCACCCTTTCCATCACGCTGATCGAGCCGCCCAAGGCCGCCGCCAAGCCGGCGCCCGTGGCTCCGGCTACGCCGAAAAGCGCCATGCAGAAGGCGTTGGAAAAACTGGGCCTCAAGCGCGATATCGATCTGGCCCTGCACCTGCCGCTGCGCTACGAAGACGAGACCCGCATCACGCAATTGCGGGACGCCCGCGAAGGCGACACCATCCAGATCGAAGCGCAGGTGCTGGAGTGTGAAATCAGCTTCCGCCCCCGACGCCAGTTGCTGGTCAAGGTGGACGACGGCTCCGACGTGTGCACGTTGCGCTTCTTCAACTTTTATCCCAACCAGCAAAAGGCGCTGGCAGTCGGCAACCGCATACGGGCGCGTGGTGAAGTCCGGGGCGGCTTTCTGGGCTGGACCATGTTGCACCCCAGCTTCAAGCCCGCAGGTGGGGAACTGCCCACGGCGCTGACGCCGGTGTATCCGACCGTGGCGGGTATGCCGCAGGCGTATTTGCGCAAGGCGGTGTTGTCGGGTCTGGCGCGCGCCGAGTTGTCGGACACCTTTGCGCCGGGTGACCTGAGCCGGCTCAACACACATGCGCTGTGGACCCTGCGGCAGGCGCTGCATTTCTTGCACCATCCCACGCCCGATGTGTCGCTGGACACACTGCAAGACCACTCGCACCCGGCCTGGCAGCGCCTGAAGGCAGAAGAATTGTTGGCCCAGCAGCTCTCGCAATTGCAGTCACGCCGCGCCCGCGCGGCCTTGCGCGCACCGGAACTCAAGGGCCGCGTCGGTGACACCCTGCATGCCCGCCTGCTGCAGACGCTGCCTTTTGCCTTGACGAAGGCCCAGCAGCGCGTGGGCTTTGAAATTGCCAAAGACATGGCGCACCACCAACCGATGCACCGCCTGCTGCAGGGCGATGTGGGGGCCGGCAAAACGGTGGTGGCTGCGCTGGCCGCCACCATTTGCATTGATGCCGGCTGGCAATGCGCGCTGATGGCGCCCACCGAGATTCTGGCTGAGCAGCACTTCCGCAAACTGATCGGCTGGCTGGAGCCACTGGGCGTGAAAACCGCCTGGCTAACCGGCAGCCAGAAAACCAAGGCGCGACGCGAGGCACTCGACCTGATCGAGCGCGGCGAAGCGCAACTGGTGGTGGGCACCCACGCGGTGATTCAGGACAAGGTGCAGTTCAAAAACCTGGCTCTGGCCATCATCGACGAGCAGCATCGCTTTGGTGTGGCGCAGCGCCTGGCCCTGCGCAACAAGCTGCAACACGACGCCATGGAGCCGCACTTGCTGATGATGACGGCCACGCCGATTCCGCGTACGCTGGCCATGAGCTACTACGCCGACCTCG
>ERZ1034361.170-NODE-170-length-46934-cov-6.991890_pt1 | contig 46934 bp, 42 predicted proteins | sample MGYA00520617_ERZ1034361 | MGnify/ENA primary metagenome ERZ1034361 (study PRJEB33736, sample SAMEA104284507) | Azolla filiculoides | biome: Urban; feature: Water surface; material: Ditch water | place: Netherlands | collected 2015-10-28 | depth 0-0.1 m ... | reverse complement strand
AAGGATGCCGACTGGCTCGACTGGCACCCCAACCCCAGCAAGCCCAAGTTCGTTGTGCCAGCTGGCGCAGTAGATGCACACTGCCACGTCTTTGGGCCTGGGGACACCTTCCCATTCGCTCCTGAGCGCAAATACACTCCGTGCGATGCCAGTTGGGAACAGCTCTTTGCTCTGCGCGACTTCCTCGGCTTCGAGAAGAACGTTGTTGTGCAGGCAACGTGTCACGGTTCGGATAACTCAGCTCTGCTCGATGTTCTTGAGCGTGCCAATGGCAAGGCTCGCGGTGTTGTCACCGTGAAGCCTGACGTCACAGCTGAAGAACTGCAGCGCATGCATGACTTGGGTGTGCGCGGAGTGCGCTTCAACTACGTCAAGCGCCTGGTTGATCCCAAGCCTGATGACTACTACCGCGAGATCATTGAGAAGATCCGTCCTCTGGGATGGCACGTGGTGCTCTACTTCGAGCCCGCTGACCTGAGGGAGAAGATGGACTTCTTCAACTCGCTCAACATCCCACTTGTCATTGACCACATGGGTCGTCCCGATGTGACCAAGCCCGTGGACAACGAAGAATTCGAGATGTTCCTGAACTTCATGCGTGGAAACACGGATGTCTGGTGCAAGGTCAGCTGCCCTGACCGTTTGACCAAGAGCGGTTCTCCTGAATACCTGGACGTGGTGCCCTTCGCTAAAAAGATTGTCGAAGAATTCCCTGACCGTGTTCTCTGGGGAACAGACTGGCCACACCCCAACATGAAGACAGAGATGCCCGATGACGGCATCCTGGTTGACTACGTTCCCTCGATTGCAGTCACTCCTGAACTGCAAACCAAATTGCTTGTTACCAACCCCAACAACCTCTACTGGAGCTAATCATGAAGCCCAATTTTGAGCAGTACAAGGACATCCCTGGCACGACCATCTTCACGATTGAGTCGGCCCAAAAGGGTTTCCACCTCAACCAGTTCTGCATGAGCCTTCGCGACGCCGAAAACCGCAAGCGCTTCCTCGCTGACGGCCCTGCATACCTTGCTGACTGGGATATGACTGACGAGCAGAAGCAGGCAGTCATCGACCGTGACTTCCAACGCATGCTAGATCTCGGCGGCAACGTCTACTTCCTCTCCAAGATCTTTGCTGCAGAAGGCCTCTCCTACGTTCAAGCCGTCAGCACCATGACAGATATGAACGCTGAGGAATATCAACAGATGATGATCAATGGCGGCCGAAACATCGAAGGCTGGCGCTCCAAGAAAGAACGAGGCGAAGCATAATGGCGAAGATTGTTGCGGGTATTGCGACCAGTCACGTTCCTGCAGTGGGCCACGCTGTGGATATGGGCAAGACCCAGGATGAGTACTGGAAGCCCATGTTTGATGGCTACGAATTCTCCAAGCAGTGGGCTAAAGACAACCCCGCAGACGTAGCAATCATCGTCTACAACGACCACGCCTCCTATTTCGGTATGGACATCATGCCCACCTTCGCTATCGGCATCGCCGATAGCTACGCCATCTGCGACGAAGGCTACGGCCCCCGTCCAATTCCTGCGGTTGAAGGTGCTCCCGAACTTGCTACTCACGTCGCGGCATCCCTCATTACCGATGATTTCGATATGACGGTATTGAACCTTCTGGAAGTTGACCACGGATTGACCGTGCCGATGTCGTTGATGTATGGCACGCCCGACAAGTGGCCAACCAAGGTCATTCCGTTGCCTGTCAACGTCGTGATGAACCCGCAGCCTTCTGGTGAGCGCTGCTTGGCGCTCGGTAAGGCCATCAAGCGCGCTGTTGAGCAGTTCGATGGTGACCTCAAGGTCGAGATTTGGGGAACCGGTGGCATGAGCCACCAGATCCAGGGTGCTCGTGCAGGTCTGATTAACCTGCCCTGGGACATTCAGTTCATGGATGACCTCATCAACCAGCCTGAAGTGCTCCAATACAAGCCACACCTCGAATACATGATCGAGGCAGGCTCAGAAGGCGTGGAGCTCATTATGTGGCTCATCATGCGCGGTGCTCTCGGTGACCAGGTCAATGAGGTCTACCGTTTCAACCACGTCCCTGCTTCCAACACTTCTGTTGGCCACCTGATCCTCACCCCCAAGGAAGACTAAACATGACTGTCAATATCGCTGTTGTTGGCCTGGGTGCCTTCGGTCAGAAGCACCTCGATGCCCTAGCCAATATTCCTGATGCCAACATCAAGTACGTCGCCCACAGCCGCCAGAACGTGGCCGATGAAATCGCTGAGAAGTATGGCGCAGACAAGGGCTTCGACAGCTACACCGAGCTTCTGGCCCAGCCAGACCTCGATGGTGTGATTCTGGCCACCCCCACACAGATGCACCACGATCAGACCATCGAGGCTCTGCGTGCAGGAAAGCACGTCATGGTGGAAATCCCCATGGCCGATAATCTGCGTGGTGTGCAAGACATCGTGGACGTGCAGAAGGAAACAGGCTTGATTGCCATGGCTGGTCACACCCGCCGGTTCAACCCTTCCCACCAGTACGTTCACAACAAGATCACTGCCGGTGAATTCAACATCCAGCAGATGGACGTGCAGACCTACTTCTTCCGTCGCACCAACATGAACGCTCTCGGTCAGCCCCGCTCGTGGACCGACCACCTGCTCTGGCACCACGCAGCTCACACCGTGGACCTGTTCCAGTACCAGACCGGTGAAAAGATCGTGAAGGCCAACGCAATTCAGGGCCCCAAGCACCCTGAGCTCGGCATTGCGATGGACATGTCCATCCAGCTGGCCACTGAGACCGGAAAGATCTGCACCCTCTCGCTCTCGTTCAACAACGACGGTCCTTTGGGAACTTTCTTCCGTTACATCGGCGACACCGACACCTACATCGCTCGTTATGACGACCTCGTCACCGGTAAGGAAGAAGTCATTGACGTATCTAACGTGGATGTTTCCATGAACGGTATTGAGCTGCAAGACCGTGAGTTCGTTGCCGCCATCAAGGAAGGCCGTGAGCCCAACGCCAGCGTTGCTCAGGTCCTTCCCTGCTACATCGTGCTCGACGCCCTTCAGCAGCAACTGGATTACTAGCCCTTACCCGACTCTGCCATGCGAACACAGAAGCCCCGCACAATGTGCGGGGCTTCTGTGTTTCAGAGCACGCTCTGAGAGCAATACTTAGTGCTCGTGGATGATGACGCCACGGATGTTCTTGCCACTGTGCATGTCATCAAATGCTTCGTTGATTTCATCAATCTTGTAGGTGCGAGTGATGAGTTCGTCGAGCTTGAGCTTTCCGTCACGGTAGAGATCCAGAAGCATGGGCACGGCTACGCGAGGAGACCATCCGCCGTATACGTTGCCCTGGATACGCTTTTGCATCATGGCGAGATCGAAGAGGTTGATATCCGAGATGGATGCATCAACCTTTCCTAAAGCGGTGACAACAAGAGTTCCACCCTTGCGGACTGCCTGGTAAGCCTGTGAAACATGTTCGCCGGTAATGACGCCGACGGTCACGATTGCGGAGTCTGCACCCTGCCCGTTAGTGATGGACTTAGCGAAAGCTTCAGCTTCTTGGATAGTTGCAAACACATCGGTTGCACCGAACTCGAGAGCACGCTTGCGCTTGTATTCGATGGGGTCAACAGCGATGATGTGGCGTGCGCCGGCGAGAGTAGCACCCTGAACAGCGTTCATGCCGATACCGCCGATGCCCATGATTACAACGACGTCACCGGGCTGAACGTTTGCAACGTTTCGTGCAGAACCAACACCGGTTGGAACGCCACAGGCCACAATTGCTGCGATGGGGAAGGGGATGTCCTTATCGACCTTGATCAAGGAGGTCTGATCCATAATCTGGTAGTTCGAGAAGGTGCCGAGCATTGCTGCGGTAGCTACACCCTTGCCGTCCTTGTCGGTGATGCGGAAGGTGCCATCAATCTGGGTTCCTTCAAGAATGAAGCGACCAAAGTCACACAGGTTTTGCATTCCAAGAGAACACCACTTGCACTTACCGCATGCGGGAATGAAGGAAGCAACAACGTGGTCGCCAACCTCGAGGTCGTAAACGCCCTCACCCACTGCAATAACAACACCGGCACCTTCGTGGCCGACAATTGCTGGAAGATTAGCTAGGGGGAGGTCATTCTGGCGGTGGTGATCATCAGAGTGGCACAGCCCGGCAGCTTTGAGCTCCACGAGAACTTCGCCGCGCTTGGGGCCGCTGATTTCGAGATCTTCAACAGTCCAGGGACCGGGCAATTCTCGGAGTACTGCTGCACGAATTTTCTTGGTGTTTTCACTCATGAGTGAATTCCTCTTTCTGAGTTCTTCGACGTTGAAGGGAGAGTTATGCACGCTCAATCAAGATTCTTTCAGCGAGGTATTCGAAGCACAATATGCCCATTAGGCAATCCGTGCGCATTAGTTGTCTTGCAGGGCGATTTATTTGTCTTTCAGCACACCGGGTGTTTTCAGCGAGCTCAGCAGTGTGACGGTGAGTCACTGTTCTTTTCTCACCGCGACCCTGAGTGGGTTGCGCGACTCTCTCCACTTCGGTTTTCCTAGTTAGAAAGCAATCATTACTTTCAGTGCTCTGCGCTGGTCCATTGCCGCATAGCCCTGGGGTACGTCCTGGATGGAAATTGTCGAATCGAACACTCGACCGGGATTAACTTGTCCGTTCAAGATTGCCGGCAAAAGTTCATTGATGTATGCCCGAACAGGAGCAACTCCGCCTGTGAGGGTGATGTTGCGACCAAAGAGTGCCCCCATCCCCACAGGAGCCTCCTCATATTGTGGAACGCCTACGCGACTGATTACTCCACCAGCTCGAACTACCCCTAATGCTTGCTCGTATGCGGGCAAGTGTCCCACAGCCTCAAGGACTTTCGAAGCACCTTGGTTGTTCTGAGTAAGTGCACGCACAGCAGCGATGCCAACATCGCCACGTTCGGAAACGACATGGGTGGCACCGAATTCCCTGCCTAAATCAGTGCGCGCTTGATGGCTCCCCATCAAAATGATGTTCTGCGCGCCGAGCTGTTTAGCGGAGAGGACCGCAAGAAGTCCGACTGCGCCATCTCCAATCACAACTACTTCATCACCAGGGCCAACCTGAGCACACTTGGCGGCGTGGTAACCAGTTCCGTAGACATCTGACAGTGTCAACAGAGAAGGAAGAAGTTCGGAGTCTTCTGTAATGCCAGGGACAACAACCAGCGTTCCGTCTGCGAATGGGGAGAGCACATATTCTGCTTGGGCCCCGCCCACTTCTCCGCGACCCCAGAAAGTCCCGCTGACACACGAGGTGTAGAGGCCTTCATGGCAAAAATCACACGTGCCACAGGAAATAGCAAATGGGGCAATAACAAAGTCGCCGACATTGATAGTCGAGACGTCGGTGCCAATTTCTTCCACAATTCCGATGAACTCGTGCCCCATTTGTTTAGGGGAATCAGGTGTAGCGGGGAAATTATGGAAGTGATGTAAGTCTGAACCGCAAATACAAGAACGAACAACGCGGATGAGGGCATCTGTTGAGTGACGAAGTGTGGGTTTGGTAACTTCCTGGACACGGATGTCACCGGCACCGTAAATATAAGTAGTCAGCATACGTTGATCCTCATGTGTTGAAGGGTTAGCGGGCTATGTCAGCTGTGATGACCGACGCAAGAAGTTCGCCGATGAGTAATGCTGCAACTGCGGGGCCTCTGCGGGGCGCTGCGGGCAAAATAGATGTATCCGCGATGCGCAAACCTCTCACGCCCAAGACGCGTCCTTCGGGATCGACAACAGGGTGCTCCCCGGCAAAGGATGCTGTTGCGCAGGCATGCATTGAGGTGCCAACGTTCAGGGCAATCCAGGCATCCAAGGTGGAGTCGTTGCTGCACTCTTCTCCTGATGGTCCCCAACTCCACTCTGACTGGGTAGTCACCGCATGGGTCGACAGAATGTCTTTCGCCAATCTTGCGGAGGCTCTGAGGTCTGCACGGACATCGGCGTTATTGAGGTAGTTGTAAGACACAAATGGGGCATCGTCAATCGACCCTGAAACAAGATTCAGGTGACCTGTCCGTCGTGGAGAAACTGGTGCCAACATCAGCGCTGTTGCTGCCGACGGCTCATCTCCCACTAGCTCGGAGAGGGAGCGAATACTCTGTAGTGCTTCGATTTCACTCGATCCAATGTGGGCATGGAGAACTCCACCCATCCAGCTGCCCACGGGATATTCTGCGTTTTCCTTAGGCATCCACATGGAAACAAGCTGAGGATGATCGCTCAACCCCCGGCCTACCTGTGGGCTGTCAACTGCCAAAGGAATGGAGTGCTGAGCAAGATGATCCTGAGGTCCGATTCCGGAGAGCATCAGAAGCTGCGGGGTAATCAATGCACCGGCACACAAAATTACCTCACGGGCATGAACGTCCAGAATCTCGTCATTGTGGCGAAGTCGAACGCCGGTTGTTGTGGTGCCCTTGAATAACACCCTTTCCACGGTGGTGTCTGTCCACATGGTCAGTCCAGGCCGCTCAATGTCAGGGTCGAGATATGTCATGGCGCTGTTGTATTGAACATCTCCCACAGTGTTCGTGGGTACAGCTCCGAAACCATCTTCCCCTTGATCATTCATGTCGGGGTGTTCAGGGAAACCGAGCTCAGTGGCAGCTTCATGGAAGGTCTTTACTGAAGGGTAAGAGAGTTGTGTTCTTGTCACGGGGACTGGGCCCTGTGCTCCATGGAGGGCTGTTGAGCCATAGCTCAGATCGCTCTCCATTTCACGAAGGGATGAAAGTGCAGAGTTATATCCCCAGAGTGCAGAACCAGCAGCTTCCCATTCGTCAAAATCAGCTCGTCGGGGGCGGATGAAATAGCCCCCATTGGTTGCCGAAGAGCCACCCAAAATTCGTCCACGGGTTGCTGTGTATTCCCGTGAATCGGTGATCTGACCAGGTATCAATCTGTTGAAGGAATTGTCTGGACGTGCTCCAGCCACAATATGTGCCGAGCGAATTTCGTCCGGAAAGTCCAGTATTTGCTGGGCTCCAGCCCCGGCTTCAACGAGCAGGATGCGAAGATTTTCGATGTTACTCAGACGTGAAGCAACCACTGCACCTGAGGATCCTGCACCCACAATGATGACGTCCCAGTTGTCATTCGACATGGTCCATCCTTCTCTTCGCGGTGCGGTGTTGTACTGATTCTGTATAGCACTTAAGGGCGTACTCACCCTATCTGGGGAGGCGCAAAGCCCATATCTGCTTTACGGGGAACTGTTATACGATGCTTCTACTGAATTCATTTGAATTCTCCTGTCAATCCAACGAAGGAATGCCTGCTGATGTCACAGTCTCCTCAGAACACTATCCCTGCCGAAGAAGCTGTCCTCGAGGCTGACACTCTCGTTGAAGAGGTTTCGATTGACGGCATGTGCGGTGTCTACTAAAAACACTTCAACCCTCGATCTGAACCAGGCATGGCAAGTCCATCCTCAGGTTTCGATTAGGCCTGAGCCTTTTGGCGCGCTTCTGTACCACTTCGGTACAAGGAAGCTTTCGTTCCTCAAAGATCGCCGATTGCTCGAGATTGTTCAAGTTCTTTCTGATTACCCCACAGCACGACAGGCGTGTGACGTTATTGGCGTGACAGAAACCGAATTGCCCCAGTTCCAAAGAGCTCTTGCAACGCTGCGAGACTCTCAGATGTTGATTGAGGTATCCGTATGACGCTGCTCGAAGCTCCCGGAGCGCCTTCAACCAAACCTGCCCGACTCGTAGATCTCTTTGAGTTCGGTCTTGACTCTCCCATTTGTTTGACGTGGGAGTTGACCTACGCCTGCAATCTCTCCTGCGTGCACTGCCTATCTAGTTCTGGGCGTCGCGACCCACGTGAGCTTTCCACGGAAGAATGCAAAGCAGTGATCGACGAGCTCGAGCGCATGCAGGTCTTCTACGTCAATATCGGTGGCGGTGAACCAACTGTGCGGAGTGACTTCTGGGAAATCCTTGACTACGCCACAGAGCATCACGTTGGTGTGAAGTTCTCCACCAACGGTGTCAAAATCACTCCGGAACGTGCAGCCCAGCTGGCAGCTAACGACTATCTCGACATTCAGATCTCTCTCGACGGTGCCACAGCTGAAGTGAATGATTATGTTCGCGGCCCCGGTTCTTATGCCACGGCTATCAAGGCCATGGAAAACCTCCAGGCAGCAGGAATGGAAAACTTCAAGCTTTCTGTTGTGTGCACCCGATACAACATCCCCCAGCTGGATGAATTCAAGGCCATTGCAGACAAATACGGCGCGCAGCTGCGCTTGACACGCCTTCGTCCTTCCGGACGTGGCGCCGACACCTGGGATGATCTGCACCCGCTTCCTGAGCAGCAACGTGAGCTCTATGACTGGTTGATTGCAAATGGCGACGGAGTGCTCACCGGAGACTCCTTCTTCCACCTCTCAGCGTTCGGTGAGGCACTGCCTGGTCTGAACCTCTGTGGTGCTGGTCGCGTGGTCTGCTTGATTGATCCCGTTGGTGACGTATACGCATGTCCTTTCGCAATTCACGATGACTTCCTCGCTGGCAATGTTCGCCAGCCCGGAGGATTCGCTCACGTGTGGCGCCAGTCGGAGCTCTTCCAGGAACTCCGCAAGCCACAGTCTGGTGGAGCATGTACCTCTTGCCAGTTCTTTGACACCTGTAAGGGTGGCTGCATGGCAGCCAAGTTCTTTACAGGCCTCCCACTCGATGGCCCAGACCCTGAATGTGTTCAGGGTTATGGCGAAGAGCTCTTGAAAGCGGCAAAGGGGAAAGAGAAGTCTGCCCCCAAGCCATCTGGTGATCACTCACACCGCACGTCCCCACCGCGTCCTCGTGAAGGCATGGGGCCCGTGCAACTGACGCTCACCCGCCGAGAAGATCTTCAGCGCCCACCCGTCAACGACTGTGAACCCAACCCCCTAGCGGGCTTCGCAGCCCAGTTAGCTTCGGAACAGGAGTCAGCTTCGTAAGAAGTTGCCCCGTTCTTCGTGAGATGAATTGAAGATTCTCACACCCCTTGTCTCTAGAGAAAAAAGTATGAAGGAGCCCATCATGGCTTGGAAACAGAACCCCTGGTTTGAATCAGTGCAGGAAGCACAGCGCCGTGCACAGAAGCGTCTGCCCAAGTCGGTCTATGCCGCACTTGTGGCCGGTTCTGAGCGTGGCCGCACCCCGCAAGACAACATGGATGCTTTCGCAGAGATCCAGTTCGCTCCTCATGTTGCAGGACAGAAACCAAACCGTGAATTGGGCACCACCGTGTTGGGTATCCCGATTTCTCTTCCCGTCATCATTTCGCCCACCGGGGTTCAGGCTGTGAACCCTGAGGGCGAAGTGGCTGTTGCCCGAGCTGCTGCCAACCGTGGCACCATCATGGGGCTGTCTTCTTTCGCTTCAAAACCCATTGAAGAAGTAACCGCAGTCAACGAGAACACCTTTTTCCAGCTTTACTGGACCGGCACACGCGATCAGATGATTCAGCGCATGGACCGTGCGCGTGCAGCAGGCGCCAAGGCGCTCATCGTGACCACCGACTGGTCTTTCTCTGTGGGGCGCGACTGGGGATCCCCAGCTATCCCCGAGCGGATGAATCTCAAGGCAATGATTGACTTTGCTCCTGAAGCAATTGTTCGTCCCACGTGGTTGTGGTCATTTGCCAAGAACATGAACATCCCTGATCTCACTGCTCCCAACCTGCAGCCTCCAGGTGGCAAGGCACCTACCTTCTTTGGTGCTTACTACGAGTGGATGTCGACACCTCCTCCAACGTGGGAAGACATTGCCTGGATAGTTCAGGAATGGGGCGGTCCCGTCATGCTCAAGGGTGTGACACGTGTTGACGATGCTCGCCGCGCTGTTGATGCCGGTGTGCAGGCAATTTCTGTCTCAAACCACGGTGGAAATAACCTGGACACAACCCCGGCGGCAATTCGTTGCTTGCCCGCAGTTGCCCAGGCTGTGGGGGATCAGGTTGAGGTACTCCTTGATGGTGGTATCCGTCGTGGTGGCGATGTTGCCAAGGCTCTCGCATTGGGAGCTCGAGCGGTCATGCTCGGTCGCGCATACCTCTGGGGTCTCGCAGCCAACGGCCAAACAGGTGTTGAAAACGTCCTCGACCTGATGCGCATGGGTCTTGACTCTGCCGTTCTCGGTTTGGGTCACAGCTCCATTCATGAGCTGAGCCCCAAGGACTTCTACATCCCTGCAAACTTCGAGCGACGCCTCGGGGAGTAATGGTTTATCTCGCGACGTCTCGGTGGCCAGAAATAGGTTCACCGGACGTCGTGCTGATTCCACTTGGTTCAACTGAGCAACACGGACCACATCTCCCGTTCGACACTGACACCGTCATTGCCTGTGCTGTCGCAGATGCACTCGCGATTGAGCTAGAGGCCTCATCATGCTCAGTTGTGGTGTCACCTGCCCTCCCTCTCGGGGCCAGCGGAGAACACCAAGATTTCCCTGGGACACTGTCCATGGGTCACGAGGCACTGCGTCACGTCGTGATTGAACTTGCTAGGTCAGCACAATCATGGGTGCCTCGTGTTGTGTTTGTGAATGGTCACGGCGGGAACGCTCCCGTTCTTGCTGAGGCAATAGACCAACTGGTTGCTGAAGGTCACAACGCTTTCTGGGTTCCCTGCGGTATTCCTGGACAAGATGCACATGCGGGTAGGGAAGAAACCTCCCTCATGCTCCATCTGGCGCCAGAGACCGTTGACATGTCCTTGGCATCGCCTGGAACGACACAGCCCTTAGCTGAACTATTACCGCTCATGATCGAAGCAGGAGTCAGGAAAGTCTCGCCTAATGGGGTCCTTGGTGATCCGACTGGGGCAACGTCCGAAGAAGGTCACAGCCTGGTCGTTCAGATGACAGCACGAGTATTGCCCAAGGTCTTGAAGTTTATTCAGGAAAGTTCATGACGCTCCCTGCAGAGTTCGTTGTTCGCCTCAATTCGCGCACCAGAGTCATTGAACATGGTGCGGCAATGGTGGGTGGCTCTCCTACTCGCTACATTCGTCTTTCTCCAGAGGCACAGAGCGTTCTCCAAGGCCGAGAAGTAGACGCCTCAACAGCTATGGGAGCAAATCTGGCAGAAAAGCTTCTTGAACTAGCAATGGCAGACCCTGTTGTTGAACTCTTGCCTGATCTAGAAGAGCCCTACACAATTGTTGTTCCCGTGATGAATCGAGCTGCGCCTCTCGATCGATTGCTGACATCTGTGCGGTCGTCTACACGCCGTCAAAATCCTCGAATCATCGTGGTTGATGATGCATCGGAGGACCCCACACTGCTGCACGATGTTGCCGTGAAGCATGGTGCAGAATTCGTGCCGTTAGCAGTGAATGTTGGGCCCGGTGGAGCTCGAAATGCCGGCTTGGCGCTGGTGAAAACAGAGTTCGTTGTCTTTCTCGACTCGGACCTCGTGATCAACACAGACACCATTCCTCTTTTGCTGCGGCACTTCTCAGACCCGAAGGTGGCGATGGCGGTCCCTCGAATAGTGGGGATGCCCCATCAACGTAATTGGATTGGGAAATACGAGAACGCGAGAAGTTCACTCGATCTTGGCCCAATCCGGGGAGTGGTCAAACCGCGTTCCCCTCTGTCGTGGGCTCCTTCTGCTGGAGTTGTCGCTCGGGTGAGCGCTATCACGGACGGCTTCGATCCATCGATGCGTGTCGGTGAAGATGTTGACCTTGTGTGGAGATTAAGCGAATCTGGTTGGCGGGTCAGATATGAGCCAACAGCAACTGCACAACATGAACATCGTGATCATTTCCGTGAGTGGTTCAAGCGCAAAGCTCAATACGGGACAGGTGCTGTCCCACTAGCAAAAAAGCACCCAGGTTCCATCGCTCCGGCAGTGATGACCCCGTGGAGTGTTGCGTTGATGGCTGCCCTGATCGCTCAGCGCAGATGGTCTCTGCCGGTGGCAATTCTGATTGCATTAGGAGCATCTGCTCGTAACAGTCGATTGCTTGCTTCTGCTCACAATCCTTCCGGGTTAGCCGCTGAGCTCACTGCGCAAGGAATTGTTTCTGCAGGTGCGCAAACCTCTGCACTAATGCTGAAGCATTGGTGGCCTCTTACTCTTGTGGGGGCAGTTTTTTCCAAGCGCATCAGACGCGCAGTATTTATCGCTGCGGTGGTTGATATTGCGGTGGAATATGACAAAGAAGACTATGAACTTGATGTGGTCAGATTTGGCGTTGCGAGAAGACTCGATGACATCGCCTATGGATCAGGAGTATGGCTTGCTTCTCTAAAAGGCTGGACCATCGCAGCGCTCAAGCCTGATTGGCGAATGAAGAAGTAGTTCTTTACCTCTGCCACTTTTTGGCGGGAGCTTGACTGTGCGGAATCTTCTTGCCGTGCATGATGCGACCATGTGTGAACTGAATAGGAGCAATCATGGTGCTGTCATATCCACTACTCGTGAGCATTTCGACAACATCTTGCATCGCTATCTGGTGACGCTTGAAGTTGTAAGCAGTGTCGTCGATTAATGCCTGTGCTCTGTCACCATTCGAGTCGGTGAGCTCTTCCTTGATATCGCTCCAGGCCCAATCTTCTATACCTAAGCTCTCTGCTGCCCAAAGTGTGTCAGCAAGTACCTCTGCCATTCCATTGGTAAAGAGTGTTCTGATGAGGGTCCGAGCAGCGACATCACCAGAAATGTTAGAGACCACGTTAACTTTCACTCCCAAGCTTGATAGAACATCTGACAGAGCATGGGCAGCAGGCCCTGCAGCGTCAATAGCCCCCGCACTTGTCAGAGCTGCATCTGCAAAGACATTTCCTGAGAACACCGCAGCAAGATGCTTCTTGCGCTCAGGGGTTCCTGAACTGAAGTCCGCGAAGAGGGCTCCTGCTTTGAGCAGGGGAGCACATTCTTGCGCAGTTTTCTCGGCAAGCTGAGGAAGTTCAAAGCTGAGCACGAGGTCGGCGCTTTCAACCGTCTGCTCCAGATTGGAAGCTAGGTGAATAGGGGAATATTCGGTTGGTGGCAGGTTAAATCCAATAACCTCAGCTCCAGCTTCGTTCAGGGTTATACCCAACTGAACGCCTAGGTCACTGGGGCCAATGAGTGCGATGCGGGTCATGTCTAAACCTCGCGATCCAGAGTCTTCATTTGTGCGTCTGAGTGGTGGCCACCAATTGGTTGGGTCACCTTATCGAGTCGTTCAACCTGTTCCTCAGTGAGCTCAACGTCGACAGAGGCAATATCTTCCTCGAGGTGGCTGATGCGCACGGTTCCAGGAATGGGAACCCAGTCATCACCCTTGGCAAGGAGCCAAGCCAGTGCCAACTGTGCTGGTGTACAGCCCACTTCGGAAGCAATGTTCTCAACTTCACGCAAGATCTCGAGGTTCTTCTCGAAAGCGTCGGGCTGGAAGCGAGGGTTGGTCAGGCGCCAGTCATCGTCATCGAATTTGTCGAGTGTGGTGATTTTGCCACTGAGCATGCCTCGACTGAGCGGTGAATAGGGAACAAAACCAATACCAAGCTCTGCAAGCAGGTCCAGAGTTCCGTCTTCGCCATCTCTGGTCCACAGGGAATATTCCGATTGCAGAGCAGTGATGGGGTGGACTGCATTGGCCTTGCGAATGTTGGCTTGGCCAGCTTCGGAAAGACCGATGTGGCCAATCTTGCCCTCGTCGATGAGTTCCTTGAGCGTGCCAATGACGTCTTCGATAGGCACGTTCTTGTCGATGCGGTGCTGGTAATACAGGTCGATGTAATCCATGTCGAGGCGCTTGAGCGACTGTTCAACCGCGAAACGAATGTTGGCAGGGGAACTGTCAAAGCCCAGACGACGCTCGTTACCCTCGCCGGTCATCATCCCAAATTTACTTGCGATAACCACTTCATCACGGTGATTCTTCAGTGCTTTACCCACAAGAACTTCGTTCTTGAAAGGTCCATAAATTTCGGCGGTGTCAAAGAATGTCACCCCGAGTTCGAGAGCGCGGTGAATGGTGGCGATGTGAACCTCATCGGGCTGGTCTTTACCCGTGAAGAGGTGAGACATGCCCATGCAGCCCAGGCCGATACGAGAAACGGTGAGGTCGCGAAGATTGGTGTATTTCATGAGAGTCCTGAGTCTTAGGGGTGAGTCATCGACAGCACATCCAGTGCAGTGTCGAGCTGTTCAAGGGTGAGCTTCTTGCCATCGACGTAACCGAGCTCAATGGTGGCTTCCCGGATGGTCTTGCCGGTGGCAACTGCGTGCTTGGCAATCTTGGCGGCGGCTTCGTAGCCGATGTATTTGTTGAGTGGCGTCACGATGGACGGGCTGGACTCTGCCATGGCACGAGCTCGCTTCACGTTGGCCTCAAGACCGTTGATGGTCTTGTCGGCCAGGATGCGTGAAGACGAGGAAAGTAATCGGATGGACTCCAGCACAGAGCTGCCCATCACAGGGATTGCCACGTTGAGCTCGAATAAACCTGATGCTCCACCCATCACGACAGCAGCATCGTTGCCAATGACCTTCATGCAGACCATGAGGACAGCTTCAGGAACAACAGGGTTGACCTTGCCGGGCATAATCGATGAGCCTGGCTGCAAGTCCGGGATATGAATTTCTGCCAGGCCCGTGTTGGGGCCTGAACCCATCCAGCGAATGTCGTTGCAGATCTTGGTGAGAGACACCGCGATGGTGCGCAGGACACCAGAGGCTTCGACCAAACCATCGCGGTTGGCCTGCGCTTCAAAGTGGTCGCGGGCTTCAGTGATGGGGAGCTTGGTTTCTTTGGCCAGCTTCTTGATCACGAGCTGCGGGAATCCCTTGGGGGTGTTGATTCCTGTTCCCACGGCCGTGCCACCCAGAGGAACCTCGGCAATACGAGGCAACGCAGCCTTGATGCGTTCAATACCGAGACGAATCTGGGCTGCATAGCCACCGAATTCCTGCCCCAAGGTGACGGGGGTGGCATCCATGAGGTGGGTGCGACCGGACTTCACCACGGTGGCCCATTTCTTCGCCTTCTTTTCGAGCGACTTCGCGAGATAGTCGAGGGAAGGAATGAGGTCTTTCAGAAGTGCACTGGTCACGGCCACGTGAACAGATGTGGGGAACACGTCGTTCGAGGACTGTGAGCAGTTCACGTGATCGTTGGGATGTACGGGCTTCTTGAGCTTGCTTGAAGCAAGGGTTGCCAAGACCTCGTTCATGTTCATGTTCGAGCTGGTGCCTGATCCGGTTTGATAGATATCAATGGGGAACTGGTCGTCATACTTACCCGTAATGACTTGATCTGCAGCCCAGGCAATAGAGTCTGCAATCTTCTGATTGAGAACACCCAGCTCTGCGTTAGCGAGAGCCGCCGACTTCTTGATCTGGGCTAGTGCGGCAATGTGTGCAGACTCGAGTGTGGTGCCTGAGATGGGGAAGTTCTCCACTGCGCGCTGGGTTTGAGCGCCGTAGAGCGCGTTGATAGGCACCAGCACCTCACCCATCGTGTCGTGCTCAATGCGGAAGTCTGTGTTCTGAGCCATGAGCGTCCTTGCTGTGGTGGTGAGGTGGAGCGAAGGTTCTTAGATGCCGATGTCGCCGACCACAACGTCAGGCTGCACGCGACCCTGACCAAGTCGGTAGTTCGCGCCCACGATGGCGAGGTTTCCCTCGGCAATGGCCTGAGTGATGAGCTCAGAGCTTTCCATGAGCTCCGCGATGGTGTCGCGCAGGTGTTCACGGCCAACCTCGAGAGCATCAACTGCTTGGGGATCCAGCGAGCCATCAGGTGCAAAGAGTCCTGCTTTGCCCGCAACGCGTCGGATAGCCGGAACGATGCGCGAAACTAGGGACTCAATGTGGGGTGGAAGCGGGTTGGCATCGGGTCCCAGCATGTTGATGGCACCGTTGACCGCACCACAGTTGTCGTGACCAAGCACAACGATGAGGGGAACCTCTAGAACGCTGACGGCATATTCCAAAGAACCCACCACTGAGTCAGAGATGATCTGGCCCGCGTTACGAACCACGAACAGGTCGCCGAGTCCCTTATCGAAGATGATTTCAGCAGCGAGTCGGGAGTCAGAGCATCCAAACAGTGCCGACATAGGGCGCTGGGCTGCCACGAGTTCAGCACGACGGTCAACGTCCTGACGAGGGTGAGCGGGAGCGCCCGTAACGAAGCGTTCGTTACCACGGGTCATCTCTTCCCAGGCCTTAGCGGGGGTGGTCTTGGTCATTGCGCGCTCCTCAGGTCTGCCGTGATCGAAGTAGCTAGTTGGAGAAATTCAGCGTTGTCTGCGGTGCCAAAGAGGACAACAGTCGAACGCCCTGAGGAGGTTACCAATGCATACTGGACGTTTCCTGCGTCACTCATAGAGCGATTGTCGTACTCGGTCCACACCTGGCCATCAATAGTGACTTCACCGGTGGCGGGGTAATCCTTGAGTTCGTTCGAAACCCAGGTTTCGTTTGCATCGAAAGCTTCGTTGAACGCAATGAACTTATCGTTGGGGGTAATGAAGCCGATGTACCAGCTGGTGACCTGGCCGTTTGCGGCATTACGCAGCTCTGCTGCGTTCGCTCGCCACTGCTCAGGCATGGCAGGAACCAGGAGGTCTTCACCGAGAGACTGCGATGCAACCTGACTCTCGGAGATGTAGTCAACTTGCCAGTTCGGTTCACCCTCAGCGCGGGGGACCAGGAAGTAGATCACCGCGACGAGACCAACAGTCACCAATAGTGAGTAGACCAGGTTGTTGATGGTCTTGCGAGATTTGTAGAGCCTGGAATTCTCTTGCTTACGAGCAGCAGTTTCTGCTGGTGTCTCAGGACGACCTAGCTCGGCAACAATCTTGGGCTTTTTGCTCATTCGGCGGCAGCGCCTGTGTCTAATCCAGCACGAGCAGCATTGAGGCGCTCTTTGGCACCAACAAGCCATTCTTCACAGCGCTTGGCCAGTGCTTCGCCGCGTTCCCAGAGAGCCAGAGTCTCTTCCAGAGTGGGGCTTCCCTGCTCAAGCTGAGAAACAACAGCAACGAGTTCATTACGTGCGTCTTCGTAGCTGAGCTTCGAGACATCTACTGGTGCTGCCATAGTTACGATTCTACCTTCCGTGGACCGGCCGAAACCGCGTCGATAGTGCCCTCTGCCAGGGTGAGAGCAAATTCTGTTTTCGCAGGTGCATCCTTGGCGGAGCGTGCGACCTTGCCATTAGGCAATACAGCAATGGCGTAGCCGCGATCTAGGGTCTGTTGGGGGGAGAGCGCTCGCAGTTGGGTCTTCAGTGACAAGGTTTCCTGCGCTGCGTTGTGAAGCGCACGTTCAACCAGGTCAGAGCCTCGTTGAACGTTCCGCACGATCTCTTCCGCACGCGTTGTGATGATCCAGTCCGCATCTGCCAGGACGGGCCGTGAACGCAATGTCTCGAGGCGGTCGAGCTCGCCGGTGAGGAATGACGTCACGCGGTTGTTGATGCGACTGCGCGCATCGGCAACGCGCGCCAACTCTTCTCCCACATCAGGGACTACTCGCTTGGCGGCATCCGTAGGCGTTGAAGCGCGGAGGTCGGCCACGTTATCCAGAAGCGGAGCATCGGCCTCATGGCCGATGGCACTGACCAGGGGAGTGACACAGGCAGCGGCAACGCGAACCAGCTTCTCATCGCTGAAGGGAAGCAGGTTCTGGAAGTCACCACCACCGCGGGCCACGATAATGACGTCCACTTCGGGGTCAGCATCGAGCTTCTGAATAGCGGCGATGACCTCAGGGACGGTTTGGTCGCCCTGCACCTTGGTGTGGATGACCTTGAACTCAACCTGGGGCCAGCGCAGGTGTGCGTTCTTGAGAACGTCTTTTTCGGCGTCCGAGTCTTGCCCGGTAATCAGACCAATGCACTGGGGGAGGAACGGGAGCGGAACCTTGCGATCCGCATCGAAGAGACCTTCTTTGGCTAACTGGGCGCGCAAGCGCTCCAGCTTCTCTAGAAGGTCACCCAAGCCCACGTGACGCAGCTCAAGAATGTTGAGGCCGAGGTTTCCGTTCTTCTTCCAGAAGTCGACCTTGACCAGCGCGATGACGCGGTCACCCTGCTTGATGTCATCAGGCATCTTGGTGCGGGCATTGGACCAGATAGTGAAGCCCATGGTGGAGTCTTCGGTGAGGTCTTTGAGCTTGCCAAAGATGCCCGAGGAGCGTTGATCCCACTGCGTAATTTCACCCTCAACCCAGACCAAGCCGAGGCGATCTAGATACGCCTTGAGTTTGCTGGTGAGGGCAGCAACGGGCCACGGATCTTCCGGGGTCGATGCCTCTTCACTCATACCTTCTACGGTAGTCGAGACTCCGGACAAACCTCACCTTCAGTCGCCTACACTTGAAGCTGTGAGCGCAACGAATATTGGTCTGGGCATGCCCCGCATCCCCCGCCCCAAGATCACTCTGGTGGAACTTCCTTCCCCCGAGCCCAAGCGCGTCCTTCTCGCTTCTCCTCGTGGCTACTGCGCTGGTGTTGACCGCGCTGTCATCACCGTGGAGAAAGCCCTCGAATCTTTTGGTGCACCTGTGTATGTGCGCAAGGAAATCGTTCACAACAAGCACGTCGTGACCACGCTCGAAGAAGCAGGTGCAATCTTCGTCGATGAGGTCGACGAAGTTCCCGAAGGTTCACACCTCGTTTTCTCTGCTCACGGTGTTTCACCAGCGGTGGTGGCCGAAGCTGAAGCTCGCAACATGCAGGCCATTGATGCCACCTGTCCGCTGGTGACCAAGGTTCACCGTGAAGCGGTGCGTTTTGCTCGTGACGACTATGAAATCTTGCTCATTGGGCACGAAGGTCACGAAGAAGTCGAAGGAACTGCCGGCGAAGCCCCCGACCATGTCACCATCGTGGATGGTCCTCACGCTGTTCCTCACATCGAGGTCAAGGACCCCAACAAGGTTGTCTGGTTGTCTCAGACCACGCTCAGCGTGGACGAGACCATGGAAACCGTTCGCCTACTGCGCGAACGCTTCCCCAACTTGCAAGATCCCCCCAGCGATGACATTTGTTATGCCACCCAGAACCGTCAGGTTGCCATCAAGAAGGTGGCTGCTGATTCGGATCTCGTGATTGTGGTCGGTTCAGCGAACTCCTCGAACTCAGTGCGCTTGGTTGAAGTTGCCCTCGAATACGGTGCCAAGGCGTCCTATCGTGTGGACTTCGCTGACGAAATCAAGCAGGAATGGTTCGAAGGAGTTTCTTCGGTCGGTGTCACCAGCGGTGCTTCTGTCCCCGAAGAGCTCGTTCAGGACGTGCTTGAAGTACTTGCTTCCGGTGGGTACACAGACATCCAGGAAGTGAAGACAGCTGAAGAAGACCTCATCTTCTCGCTGCCAAAAGAACTGCGCCCTAAGCGCGCTTCTTAGACCTCAGTCGCAACACCGACATTTATCTGGCGGTGCTAAACGCGAACTTCATGATGTTGGAGTAGGTCATTCCTGGCTCGAAGAGGGTTGTCTGCAACTCAGGTCTTCTACTTATGGCGCTATTGACGTGCTGAGGCTCCAGCGCTAATCCACGCCCTGGACCAATGTGTGATCCGTCTTCGTTGTTTATCGGGCTGAGGAATTTACCTGCATAGACCTGGAGAACGGGTTGTTGAGAGGTGAGGGAAAGTGTGATTCCCGTGCCGGGGTGCCACAACTCTGCGACAACCCCCGGTTCATTGGAGATGAAGCTGTTGTCGAGCTCTTTCCATGGCCTCTTGGCTAGTGCGGTGGGTTCTGAATAATCGAGATCAGTTCCTTCAATAGAAGAAACTTCGCCAGTAGGAATCAGGTCGTGGGTGTCAAGAACTTCACAAGCATATATTTTGAGTACGTGACCTGAAAGGTCTTCTTGGTTCGCTCCACTGAGGTTCCAGTAGGAGTGATGCGTGAGGTTGACGGGTGTGGTCTGATCCGTGGTTGCGGTGTATTCAATCAACAAGCTCATATCTGACGTCAGACTGTAACGAGCGGTGACAGTGAGGTTGCCTGGATAGCCGTTATTTCCGTCGACACTCATATGTGTGAACGTCACTTCAGATTCTGTCTGCTCTGAAATTTGCCAGTTCACGCGGTCTAGAGCGTCCTCCCCACCGCCATGAAGGTGATGTGGGGAGGAGTTGACGGTAAGTGGATACGTGAAACCATCTCGAATGAAGGTGGCGTTCTCAACTCTTCCGGCAAGGCGGCCTACAGTTGCCCCGATGAGGTCATCCTGAAATTCTTCATAGTGGTCTGGATTGGAAAACCCGAGGACCACATTGGTCAAGATGCCGTGTTTGTCGGGAACGTGCAGTTTTACCAGACGTGCGCCACAGGTGGAGAGCACTGCTGAGGTTCCAACAGGATGCCTCAGAGTGATCTGCGTGGAATTCATGAAATCAGTTTTATCCGACTAGTTGAGCTACCGGTCGAAGCGCACCATTGTGATGTAATTCCACCGGAATGGGGGAGCTGATTGTTCCAGTGAATTCTCCGGGAGCCCCAGAATCTTTGAAGCCAAAAAGATTGTGACTTCCGTCGGCAAAGGTCACGATGCGGCCAGCATAAACCCCACCATCAGGTGGGATAGGGGTGGCTGCACCCAGATTGAACGGCCCTAAAGGCCCTGCGGCTGGAGCTGCAAAGGTTGCATATGTTTTCTCAATACCAGGGCGGTGAATGTCCTGAGGAGCAGCGCAGAAAATGAGAACCCAGCGTCCATCTACTTCGACAACTTGGAATACCTCAAGCTGGTCGAATTGCGCGTTGGAGAGCAGCGGTTCCTTGAGTTCCCAGGAAGAGAGGTCATTCGAGACCGCGTGCGCCATGGTTCCATCGCCGGTTGTGTCACGTGCAGTGACGAGCATGTGCCATTGATCTTCGAAAAAGAAAACCCACGGATCCCTAAAAGGCTCTTCATCCTTGGGATCAGTTTCACTCGTGGCATACCAGGGACCTGAAGCGGTGAGGATGGGCTCGTCCCCAACACGTTCCCACGTGATGAGGTCGGAAGAAGTGGCATGACCGATTCGTTGAATTCGGCCCTTTGATTCCTTGTCGATGCCGGTATAGAACATGTGCCACACGTCGTTGTGTTTGAGGACACTTCCGGTCCAAATTCCTTGGCTGTCAAAGTATTCGCCTTCTCGGCGCAGGAGAGCATCTGGCAATTCGGTCCAGTTCACCCCATCGGTGGAAACGGAGTGTCCAACCTGGGCATTGTGGTGGCGCTTGTCGGAGTCACCCAGTGATTTGGGGGCTTTAAGGTAGAAGACATGGAGGTCTTCGCCATCTTGTGCGTACCAGGAATCCCATACCCAGTCGTCGTGAAGTGCGATCATGTGCCCATCCTCTCACTTTTGTTTGCTGTGAAAATAATTACGAATTGGTAACAAAGTCGAAAATTCAATGAATTGGACTTGATTTCATCATGAAAGAAACTCTATCTTTTTTTTACCACAAACATTAGTCGGGCCGTCAAAGGGGACACCACGTGGCTACAACCACCCAAAAGGGATTCACCCAATCGCAATTCGCTATTGCGATGGTGTTCCTCATCCCTTCATTCATTGGGTTCTTTGGATTCTTTGCCTGGCCTGCGTTACGAGGCATTTACCTTAGCTTCACTGAGTACGACATGCTGCGAGATCCCGTCTGGACCGGCATCGACAACTACGTGAATATGTTTCAAGATCCCATCTTCTTAAACTCAATTGGCGTAACGCTCGAATACGTGTTCCTCAACATCGGTATTCAGACCGTCTTGGCGTTGTTGATTGCAGTGTTGCTTCACCGATTTACTCGGTCCATAGTTATCCGCGGAATTATTCTTCTTCCCTACCTCATTGCCAACGTCATTGTTGCTTTGGTCTGGTACTGGCTGTGTGACTACAACCTGGGTTTGATTAACTCAGCACTTGACGGACTGGGAATTCAGCGAATGGGTTTCTTCGGTAACGAAACCCTCGCTATGCCCACCATCGCTTTCGTCAACGTGTGGCGACACGTCGGCTACACGGCTCTCCTGATTTTCGCGGGACTTGTTGCGATTCCTCGTGATGTGTATGAGGCAGCAGAGGTAGATGGTGCTGGAGAATGGCGCATTTTCAGAAGCATTACGTTGCCTTTGTTGCGGCCCGTACTCGCTTTCGTCCTCGTTGTGACCCTCGTTGGTTCGTTCCAGATTTACGACACCATCGCAGTGACCACTGAGGGTGGCCCAGTTCACGCAACACGAGCAATCAACGTCTACATCTTTCAGCAGGCATTCGAGCAGAGAAACTTCGGTTACGCATCTGCCATGGCAGTCATCTTGATGATCTTCCTGGCATTCATCGCCATCGCTCAGAACAAACTGCTCAAAGCTAACGAGAACGATTTGGACCGCTGATCATGTCGAAATTATCTGAATTCATCAACAGCAAGCGCCGCCAGGTCGAAAACGAAGACTCGTCTGCACTCGTGAAGTCACCAGTAGCTCGTTTCTTCGGACTCACTGCACTCACTCTCATCATCTTGGGAACTCTGTTCCCGCTGTATTGGATGCTGCGTACTGCATTCTCAACGAACAAGTCCATGTTCTCTGATGCGACCAGCCTGGCTCCTGTTGATTTCACATTCGGTGCAATCAAGCGTGTTTTGGGATTGGCGACGACCCAGGAAGCGATTGCAGAAGGTGGTTCTGGTGGTCAGATCAGCTTCCTTCACTACATGGGTAACTCTCTGATTGTCTGCACCCTGATTGTCGTATTCCAAATCGGATTTGGCGCGTTGGCAGCCTATGCATTTGCTATTTTGCAGTGGCGAGGCAGAGACACTGTATTCGCCATCTTCCTTGTTGCGCTGATGGTGCCCGGAATCTTCACCCTGTTGCCTAACTTCCTTCTCGTCAAAGAGTTGGGTCTTCTGAACAGCTATCTCGGTATCGCACTACCGGCAATGTTTATGGCACCTTTTTCGGTGTTCTTCCTACGACAGTTCTTCCTCGGTATCAACCGATCACTCATTGAAGCAGCAACTATTGATGGTGCAAGCCACTTCCGCATCTTCCGGGTAGTTGCGGCACCGCTGGTCATGCCACAAATTCTGACGCTATCGATTTTGCAGTTCATCTTCTATTGGAATGACTACCTCTGGCCCTTCTTGGTCGGACAGTCAGAAGATTCCAAGTTGCTGACCGTCGGACTCGGAATTTTCCGGAGCCAGACCCCACAGGGAAACCCTGACTGGGCAGGACTCATGGCTGGTGCGCTGATTGCGGCAATCCCCATCATCATCATCTTCCTCATTTTCGGCCGTCGGATTGTCGGATCGATTCAGTCTTCGGGTGTGAAGTAGTCGGTTACATCACCTCGGATAAATCGGTGCAGGCCAACCCTGGTCTCACTAAAACCAAGAGATAAGAAAGTTGAGTTCAATGAAAACAATGAAAGTGGTTGCCATCGGCGCCGTCATTGCTACTGCAGCACTCGGTCTCTCCGGCTGCGCTACAAGCAGCGACTCCGGAGATGTCACGCTGAAGTACGGTCTGTGGGACGCAAACCAGCTGCCCTCCTACCAGAAGTGTGCTGAAGATTTCACCGCTGAAACTGGCATCAAGGTTGATGTTGAGCAAATCGGTTGGGATGACTACTGGGCAAAGATCAACAACGGCTTTGTTTCTGGCGAAAACTATGACGTTTTCACCAGCCACCTTGCCTTCTACCCTGAGTTCGTAAACACGAAGCAGATCCTTCCTATTGACACTAAGAAGAACGGCATTGACCTGAGCATCTACCAAGATGGTCTTGCTGAACTGTGGACCAGCCCAAGCGGAGAACAATACGGACTCCCCAAGGACTTCGACACCATCGCAATGTTCTACAACGCGAATGATCTCGAAGCAGCAGGCGTCACTACGGAGCAGATCAACAGCATGACCTGGAACCCCACCGATGGTGGAACCTACGAGCAGGTCATCGCGGCTCTCACCGTTGACAAGAACGGCGTACACGGAAACCAGCCTGGCTTCGACAAGAACAACGTAGCCACCTACGGTATCTGGATGGAAGGCTCTGGTGGTGGCGATGGCCAAACTCAGTGGTCGTTCCTCACCGGTACCAACGACTGGACCCACACCAACGGCGTTTGGGGCGACAAGTACAACTACGACTCCCCTAAATTCCAGGAAACCATCGCATGGTGGAAGTCTCTCCAGGACAAGGGTTACATGCCTACTTGGGAAGCACAGGATGGCGTGAGCTGGAGCGAGCAGCTTGCTGCTGGCACCGTAGCTATGGCATCTAACGGTTCGTGGATGATCGGTTCCGTATTCGGTTCCGCTAGCGACACCTTCGCTCCTGCAGCTGCGCCAACTCCTGTTGGTCCTTCAGGCGAACGCGCTTCGATGTACAACGGTCTTGCAGACAACATCTGGGTTGGCACCAAGCACCCAGCTGAGTCTCAGCAGCTCGTTGCTTACTTCGGCTCACCTGCTTGCCAGGACGTCGTTGCAGGTAACGCTGTTGTATTCCCCGCAATCAAGTCCTCAACTGAGAAGGCACAAGCTGCTTTCAACGCAAAGGGTATTGATGTCGAGTCCTTCCTCGTTCAGGTGCAGGACGGAACTACGTTCCTGTTCCCCATCACTGACTTCAAGTCGGACATCGGCGCAATCATGACTCCAGCAATGGAAGCAATCATGTCTGGCAAGGCTGGGGTAGAGACCCTCACCGACGCCAACAAGAAGGTCAACGACCTCTTCAAGTAATAACAACGTAATGAGTGGGTGGGCGCAAGTTTCCTCTCTGCGCCCACCCACTTACTTACAATTCACTCACACTCATTTAGTTTCCCTAAAGGCCCCCCATGAAGAGCACCGAGACAACCTTCAGCATTTCTACTTCTGATGTGGAACTGATTGTTGATACCGCGACAGGCACTCCTGTCGTCGCGCACTGGGGCCGCAAGCTTGCTGGCAGCACCTCACCCAGCCAGATCTCTCGACTCCTAGCCGAGGCGACTCCGCATTCAGACCTTGACTTTCCTCAGAACCCCGGTTTGTGGCGCGAACGCGCCCGCGGCTTCTTTGGTGCTTCCTCCCTCGTAGGTCGACGGGGTCGTCTTGACTGGGCTCCTTTATTTTCTTTACGCACTGTCGCAAGTTCACACAACGTATTGACCTTCGTCTCTGCTGATGACAACGCAGGACTCGAAGTCACCGTGAAGTTCGAACTGACCCCTGAGGGTGTCCTTCTCATTGATGAGAAGGTCACCAACACTGGTTCCAGTGACTACGCAGTGGACGAACTCACTGTGTGGATGCCGCTTCCAGATCGTGCTGTTGAAAGCATGGACTTCCACGGCAGATGGGTCAAAGAACGCCAGCCACAACGACTTCCCATCAACTACGGAACCTTCTCCCGCGAAATTCGCGATGGTCGCTCTGGCCATGGCTACACAATCGTTCAGCTGGCCATGACTGACAAAGCCAACAATGCCTCTGGCGAAGTGTGGAGCTTGGGTCTTGTCTGGAGCGGAAACACCAAACACTCCATTGATAAGCAAGAAACCGGCTACAAAGCCATTGGCGCTGGTGAGCTTCTGGAGCCAGGAGAGATTGTTCTTGCTCCAGGTACAAGTTATTCAGCTCCCACCGTCGCAGCTACTTATACGGATGCCGGTTTCAACGGTATTTCTGATCACCTCCACCGCTGGGTTCGTGCACGTGAGCAGCACCCCACCAAGCTGAAGCCACGTCCACTCACTCTCAATGTCTGGGAAGCGGTCTACTTCGATCACCGCCTAGGAAAGCTCATTGAACTTCTGGATGTTGCCAAGGAAATTGGCGTTGAGCGATTCGTCCTCGATGACGGTTGGTTTGGTTCCCGCCGCAACGATCACTCTGGTTTGGGTGACTGGACTGTTTCACCCGAAGCATGGCCAGATGGTTTAGAACCATTGGTAACGGCAGTTCACAATGCTGGACTTGAATTTGGTCTGTGGTTTGAAGGCGAAATGGTGCAGGTTGATAGCGATCTGTATCGCGCACACCCCGAGTGGATTATGCATATCCCAGGCCGCATGCCTCTTGAAGCACGCCGCCAACTTGTATTGGACCTGACGCATGAGGGTGCCTACCAGCATGTCCTCGGTCAGGTTGATGCTGTCCTATCGGAATACAAAGTTGATTACATCAAGTGGGATCACAACAGAACGTTGATTGACCCCGGTCACGAGGGTATTGCTGCTGCCCACGAGCAGACGCTTGCTATTTATCGACTCTTTGATGAGCTGAAGCGTCGTCACCCGGGACTTGAAATCGAGTCATGTTCTTCTGGTGGTGGTCGTGTTGACCTGGGCATGGTTCAGCATGCTGATCGTTTCTGGGGATCTGACTGCAACGATGCTCTCGAGCGTCAGTCCATTCAGCGCTACACCGGTTTCGCTATTCCCCCTGAGCTGATTGGTGCCCACGTCGGCCCGACCCACAGCCACACCACTGGTCGTGTGCACGAACTGTCGTTCCGTGCCATTACCTCTCTCTTCGGGCATGCAGGTTTGGAGTGGGATCTCACAGAGACCACGCCAGAAGAACGAGTTCACCTCGCTTCGTGGGCTCAGTACTACAAGGACAAGCGTGATCTCCTGCACTCCGGCAAGGTAGTTCGTGTAGATCACAGCGAAGACTCTGCCTTTGTGCACGGCGTAGTCGCTCACGATAAGTCCGAAGCGCTCTTTGCTTATGTTCAACTGAGCACAGGAAACAGCACAAAGCCAGATTCCGTTCTGTTGACTGATCTGGATCCTGAAGCAACTTATGAAGTCAAGGTTGTGCAGCCTGCTGGGCCCGCACAATGTATGCAAACTGCTGTTCCATCAATCATGACGGAACCAATCACTGCCTCGGGAGCAGTGCTGGCTGACATCGGTATTCAGCCACCTATTTTGCGCCCCGAGAACGCCGTTCTCTTTGAAATCACGAAAGTTTCCTAGGCTGAGACAAACAGCTTTCTAAGAAACGGGATTACTCATGAAGACAATTGACACCGTAGAAATTTCTGTGCCAGATTCCATTGCGGATTTAGCGCGAGCGGTGTTGATTCATGGACCCGTCTCTCGAGGCGAATTGGCTGAACAACTAGGGCTGTCACTTCCCACGTTGACGCGTCTTTCCCGGGCTCTGATTGATCGTGGAATTCTCTACGAAGTTGATGATCTTTCTCAAAACACCACTGGTCGTCCCACCAAGCCATTAGATGTTCGTCCTGAAGCGGGCTACTACATGGGCGTCAAGCTCACCGGTGATCAGGCCATTGGTGTGTTGACGGATATCAAAGCCAATGAGCTGGTTCGACTCGAAGCTAATTTCATGGATCGCCGCGTCAGCACTGTCCACCGAATCTTGGTGAAGCTGTATCAAGACCTCATTGAAAAAGCTCATTACGCTTCAGAGGTCAAAGCTTTGGGTATCAGCATTGGTGGATACGTTCACCAAGACGGCACCATCGGGTATGCCTCCTTCCTGGGTTGGGAAAACGTAGACCTGGCTGGTCCACTGTCAGAGGAGCTCGGTATTCCCGTTTACATTGAAAATGACATTGTTGCTGTAGCCGGCGCTGAACACTGGTTCGGCTTAGGTCGCGGCCACACAGACTTCTCCGTCATCACTGTGGGTGCAGGTCTTGGTTACGGCCTTGTCCGTCGTGACCGTGTGGTCAACACCCAAGATGCTCGTCTAGGTATCGGTACGCACATCATTTTGGATGCTGACGGCCCCTCGTGTTCTGAAGGGTACAAGGGCTGCGCTACTGAGCTCTTGACAACCCCAGCTCTGTTGGAGCAGGCCACCGCACACTTTGGCCGCACCGTATCTTTTGATGAACTTGTCGCCTTGTTCAAGGAAGGGGATGCGTTCGCCCGCAACATCTTCTTCCGAGCAGGCAGGGCACTTGGACGCCTGATTGCTCTCGTTTCCTCACTCGCTTTAGTGGACACTTTTGTCCTTGCTGGTGAGGCTATTGAGCTCTTCCGGGGCACTGAAGATGTCGTGTGGGAAGAGATCAACCGTGACCGCAAAGTGGAGTTCACACCTTTGACCATCCTTGTTGACGAAGGAAACTTCGTTGCCTGGGCTCGAGGTGCTGCTGCGGTAGCTATTCAATCCTCTTTCGACCGACTTCTGGTCGCGTAACCACCCCCAAAGTAAGGACAGCTGTGCCCTCCGTCAGAAAAATCTCCAAGCGCATGTTTGACGGCCGTGAGCTGATTTACTTTGACGACCCCGACACGACACTTCCTGCCGAACGACTCGAGGACAGTCGGGAGAGCGCTCCGCGCTCGCCGAGTGCAACCATGCGCCAGGATCCTCTGACAGGGGAGTGGATCTCTATTGCCGCTGCACGTCAGAACCGTGTCTTCTTGCCTCCGGCGCACCTTGATCCTCTTGCTCCAGCAACACCTGAAAATCCTTCTGAGATTCCCAGCAACTATGACGTGGTGGTTTTTGAAAACAAATCCCCGTCTTTTGGCCCTGAATTCCTGGCCGAGGGAGATGTTGTCGCTGAACTTTCAGACCTGAGTTCCATTGGCCTGGGCAGAACCAAGCCTTCTCTAGGCCGCTGTGAAGTCGTATGCTTCAGCCCAGAACATGATGGTTCCTTTGCCACGCTTGCTCCGCAGCGTGCTCGAACCGTGGTTGAGGCATGGACTGACAGAACTGAAGCTCTGTCGGCAATTCCCGGAGTTCAACAAGTGTTTATCTTTGAAAACCGCGGTCAAGAAATTGGCGTGACCCTGCACCACCCGCACGGGCAGATCTATAGCTACCCCTACATCACGCCGAAGACTCAGCAACTACTGACCTCGATTGAGAAGTACGGCCCTGACTTGATGGCAGACATTCTGGCCTTTGAACAAGGCTCTGAGCGTGTTGTTCTCCAGGGTGACTACTTCACCGCGTTTGTGCCTTTTGCCGCACGCTGGCCACTTGAGGTGCACATGCTTCCGCACCGCCATGTTCCCGGTTTTACTGAGCTCACTGATGCAGAACGTGATGAACTCGCAGTGATGCAACAGCGAATCTTGAGTGCACTCGACAAGCTCTATGACACCCCCACCCCCTACATCGCGGCATGGCACCAAGCTCCAGTCAACAAGGGCAGAGACACCGTCCGCATGATGCTCCAAGTTACTTCTCCACGCCGAGCTGCCGACAAGCTGAAATACCTAGCTGGTTCTGAATCCGCCATGGGCGCATTCATCGGAGACGTACTTCCAGAGGTCACCGCAGCAGCAATTCGGGACGTTATCTAATGGCACTCACGATTGATGCTGCATTCGCAGCTCGTAACTTTGAAGAGTTGTATGGGTATTCACCTGTGGGTGTGTGGTCTGCACCTGGCCGCGCAAACCTGATCGGTGAACACACGGATTACAACGCTGGCCTTGTGCTCCCGTTTGCCATTAATCGACGCACTTTCGCAGCAATTGGTCAGCGAACCGATGGCACAGTGCGCGTAGCAAGCGAAGGTTTCCACGGAGTCATCGAAGTCGACTTTGGCGCGCAGTCCACGCCCACCCTTGAGGGATGGTCTGCCTATCCTCTGGGAGTTGTTCAGGTGCTGAGCGAACTCACCGGTCACGCGGTTGAGGGTTTCGATATTTATCTTGCATCCGATGTCCCCACTGGAGCAGGTTTGTCCTCTTCTGCCGCCATTGAGTGCGCCGTTGCCATCGCGCTCAATGACATCTGGGATGCAGGTTTGTCACGCTCAGACATTGCGCTGGCCGGTCAACGTGCAGAGAACACCGTAGTGGGTGCCCCCACGGGATTCATGGATCAGTTTGCTTCCATGTTTGGGGAACCAGACTCGGCGATATTCCTCGACTGCCGAAGCATGGATGTCCGTGCGGTGCCTCTGGGCTTGGGAGACTTTGAAGTTCTCGTCATGGACACTCAGGAAAAGCACTCCCACGCCACCGGAGGTTATGCGTCGCGTCGCAAGGCGTGTGACTCTGCCGTGGACGTGATGGGTGTGAGCACACTGCGCGACATCACCACCGACATGCTTAATGAAACTCAGCAGAAGCTCGATGAGGAAACCTTCCGACGTGTCAAGCACGTCGTGACCGAAAACGTTCGCGTGGAAAACGCTGTTGCAGCATTTGGCGCCCGTGATTTTGAGGCGATCGGGGAACTCTTTGCAGCAAGCCACGCCTCCATGCGCGATGACTTTGAGATTTCGACTCCAGCACTAGACCTTGCTGTCGAATCATCACTCGCGGCAGGAGCTGTTGCTGCCCGCATGACCGGTGGAGGGTTTGGCGGGGCCGCGATTGCCCTCGTCGCATCTGCGCAGGTGCCCGAGGTCATGACGGCAGTTGCTGAGGCATTCACAGCTGCGGGATATCAGCCCCCACTTCAATTTACGGTCGTTCCCAGCCAGGGTGCCCGGAGGGATATCTAATGTCGAGATGGCTCATCACAGGTGGTGCGGGATATATCGGTTCCCACGCTGTTAGAGAATTTCTAGAAGCTGGTTATGACGTAACCGTTCTGGATGACCTCTCCAGTGGTCATCGAGAGTTCTTGCTCCCTGATGCTCGTTTTGTTGAAGGTTCACTTCTCGACAACGATGCGCTGGCCACAGCTCTTGAGGGAGTGACTGGTGTTGTTCACTTTGGTGGCTACAAATACGCAGGTGAATCAGTCAAGCGCCCGATGCACACCTATGAGCAAAACGTCACAGGGACTGTGCGCCTGTTAGAGGCCTGTAACAACGCCGGTGTTGAGTTATTTGTGTTTAGCTCCAGTGCCGCCGTCTATGGCACTCCTGATGTTGCGCAGGTAACAGAAGAGACGCCCACGCGCCCAGAATCGCCTTATGGCGAAACCAAACTCATTGGCGAATGGCTGTTGAAAGATGCGCAGAAGGCCTGTGGTCTCAAGCACACCTCGTTGAGATATTTCAACGTCATTGGGTCTGGGGATATCTCATTGCGAGACACCAGTCCACATAACCTCATCCCGCTGGTTTTTGCAGCGCTCAAGGCTGGCAAAACCCCCAGCATTAATGGCAATGATTACCCCACGCCGGATGGAACCTGCGTGCGAGATTATGTCGATGTCAGCGACATTGCCAAGGCGCACGTCGCTGCTGCTGGCCGTCTCGAGTCGGGTTTGCCAGTGGAGCCGGTCTATAACCTGGGCGCTGGTGAAGGTGTCTCAGTTCTGCAAATTATGCAGACCGTGAGCAAAGTAACCGGGCATGATTTTGAACCAGGTATCAATCCACGTCGCCCCGGAGACCCTGCTCGAATCGTTGCGGATGGTTCATTAGCCGCACGTGATCTGAAGTGGGAAAACAGAGCTGACTTGGCCGGCACCATCAAGAACGCATGGTTGGCCGAACTGGAGTCCCGCTAAAGCTCGACTACGTGGAAACCCGTTTCTGAAATGTGGTGGTTGCCCACAGAAACCGGTCCTTCGTCGTGATTGATGAGAACTCCATAACGAGATCCATCAGCAGTTACTCTCACGCGAAGCTCAGCTCGGTGGCCTTCAGCCAGAGTGAGTGCAGGTGCAATGCTCTTCTTCAGCGCAATGCGATCAACAAGTTGGCGCAGAGACGCGGCGTCGAGAATTGTTGACACGTAGAGGGTGTTCGCAGTTTCAACGAGCGCAGGTTTGCCGTTTGGATAGGTGTCAATGACCTTGCCTGTGCTCACAACGATGTTCTCTGACCAGGTGTGTGCAGTGAGGCCTGATTCCAGGATGATGGTTTCCTCTGGAGCAAGCGGCATCCAGTCTGTGGTCTGAGCACCAAAGAGGTTCCCCAGTCGTGCTGGATAAACAGATGGCGCAATATGGTCGTTCTCGTCAGCAATACCGGTCAGGAATGTCCCGACGAGCAAACCTCCCAGATCGGCATAGGAAGTTAGTCTCTGAGCAAGCTCATCGTTGACCATGTACAGGCTTGGGGTAACGACAACTTCGTAACTTTCCAGAGCTGTCAGTGACGTGATGACATCAACGCTATGACCTCTCTCGATAAATGCTCGATACCAGCCCAGAGCATGTTCGCGGTACTTCACTGCTTGGCTGGGCACCGAATCATTGGCAAGTGCCCAGTAGGAGTCTTGATCAAAGATGATGGCAATCTTTGCCTGCTCAACCATTGCGCCTGCAAGGTGAGACAAGGAAGAAAGCTTCTCGCCCAGGCCCACTACCTCAGTCCAGATCTGACTTTGTTTTCCAGCATGAGGCACGAGGGCAGAGTGGAACTTCTCAGCGCCAGCAGATGATTGACGCCACTGGAAGAAACAGATCGCATCTGCACCGTGGGCAAAGTGAGTCCCGCTGTCTCGTTCGAGCTGGCCCGGTTGTTTTGCAAAATTCACCGGCTGCCAGCTGACCTGACTGGTGGAGTGTTCCATCAAGATCCAGTTCTTGCCAGCAGCAATTCCACGGGTGTGGCTAGCTGAGAAGGACTGTTCAATCCACGACTGAGGGCCTGGGTGTAGATAGTGGTCGTTGGAGACGACATCAACGTGATCGGCCCAGCTGGCATAGTCAGCACCGTCGTATGTCCACATCACCATGAAGTTGGTGGTCACAGGTATCTCTGGTGTGATTCGTTTGAGAACGGCCATCTCTGCGTCGAGATAGTCCCGCAATACATCTGAACAGAATCTCTTGAAATCAATCGTCTGTGTGGGGTTGCCAAACGTCATGGGATTCTGAGGAAGTTGAATTTGCTCCCAGCTTGAATACTTTTGAGACCAGAAGTGTGTGCCCCACGCAAAGTTCAACTTCTCAAGCGAACCGTATTTTGTGTGAAGCCATTGTCTGAAATGAGCCACCGCGTCGGGGGAGTAGTCATAAGTGTTGTGGCACCCGAGTTCATTATTGACGTGCCATAACGCTAGTGCTGGGTGCTCTGCAAACTCGGTGGCAATCGCCTCGACCAGTCGAAGAGCGTATTTCCTAAATAGGGGGGAGGTGGGTCTCCAGTGTTGGCGACTGGAGTTATCTGCAGTTAGTCCGCGTTTGTCGACGGGGAGAATCTCTGGATGTTTTTCAATGAGCCACTGTGGCGGAGAAGCTGTCGCCGTTGCAAGATCCACAGCAATTCCGTTTGAGTGGAGGAGGTCCAGAACTTCTCGTTGCCAGTCAAAGTCGAATTCCCCATCACTAATTTCGATGAGCCCCCATGAAAAAATCCCCACACTGACGATGTTGACGCCAGCTTCCTTCATGAGTTGGATATCGTCAGCCCACACTTCCCGGAGCCATTGCTCAGGGTTGTAGTCCGCACCGAATCCGACTTTAGGCTTTTCGCCGGAAGGCCAGCGGATGAAGGGGAGGGGCACATTAAAATCGTGCCATATTTTCAAGGTAAAAGAAACAAAAGTCACGCTCGTTTATTGATAGCCGACTTATAGTGGATTTGAGAAAAACGAATTCAGAATGAATCCAAAATTTAAGCGTGGTGGCTTTATGGAGCTTTTGTTCCCAGGCTCAACACCTTGGCTCCGGGACGATCGGCTTCATCGAGGTTGCGATATTCACGCGGAGTCATGCCGACTTCAGTTAAGAACTGCTTGTTGAAATTTGCCAAGTTGGTATAGCCGGAGTCTTCCGCGATGGCAGAGACAGCCTTGTCTGTCTGTTCGAGCAGGCGACAGGCGTGGGCAATTCTAAGCTTTTTCACCATGTCGCTAAAAGTCAGGCCGCTGACTTTGCGGAAGTATTTCGAAAAAGTTGGCTCTGACATTGATGCAAGTCGCGCCGCCTCAGACATGCGGATATTCGAACGCAAGTTCTCGAAGATGTAGGCGATGCCGGCATCTGCTGCTGTTGCTTCGTCGCGGCTACTGGGTTCGGTGTACCACTCGTTAGCGATGAGTTCTTTTTCCTCCGAGGGGGCGTTTGCCATCAAAGCCAAGATATTCATGAGGTGTGCGATGCGGGCAATGCCCTCGGTCTCACCCACAGCTTCAATCTCAACGGCAGCCTTTTCGGCGGTTTCGCCCTTGAAGAGAATTCCGCGGCTGGACTCTTGCAACAGATGGCGGGTGTCGGCAATTTCGGGGATGGTTTCGGCGCACTTTGCAAGCCATTCACGTTCGAATTGGATCACTGCATCACGATTGCGGATGACTTGGCCAGGTTCAAGGTCACTCATCCAGTCGTGGGGGAGACCTGATCCCATCAAATAAACCTGACCAGCGGTGAAGGCGCCAACCGTATCTCCGATGATGAAGCTTCCTGTGCCCTCACGGATGAGGTGGATTTCAAACTCTGGGTGATATTGCCAGCGAGCAATTTCGCTGGGGTAGTCATGATTGAGGAAACGAAAAGACTCGTTTGGCTGACGCGGTATGACTTCGCGATAAGGGCTGAGGGTGAGGATTTCCTCAGCGATTGTGGCTGGACGAGTGTCTCCAGAAAGTAACGGTTTTATAACACGCTCACTCAAGGGGGCCTCCATTGGCTTCTCGTTGAAGACCAATCTACCCCCGTTTTGCCCAGTAAACAAGCGGAAGTTCGACAGTGCGCTGTGGGGGCATGGATGGGGTGCAAAAAAGCATTAGTTCGTTTTGGCAAAAAAGTATCAGAAGTCCATGTCAGTGGGGGTGGATTTCGGTTTGCGTTTAGCTCTTTCTTTCGTACATTCAACACAGGAAAATTTGTCTTCACTCTTTCACTTCTTTGGTGTGATGGCTTCCAACTCTCTCCCTTTCGGGGTGAAGGCAACTTTTCTTAGCCGGGACGGTCCGGCGAACACCAAGTAAGTAATAAGCAACGACAACAAAGGAGTATCAATGCTTTTGACTAAAAAGCGTGCACTTGCTTTGAGCGCGATCCTCGCCACCTCGGCACTCGCACTCACAGGCTGTTCAGGTGCTGGTGGAGCTAAGCAGGACGTCACTCTGACGCTCGCAACTGTAAGCAACCCACAGATGAAGGACATGGAAGAGCTCAAGGGCGAATTCGAGTCTGCTAACCCAGGCATCAAGGTTAACTTCGTTCAGATGGAAGAGGGCGACCTTCGTGCCGCTGTCACCGCTGACGTCGCTTCCGGTGCTGGTCAGTACGACATCGTCACCGTTGGTGCATACGAAGTTCCACAGTGGGGCGCAAACGGCTGGCTGCAGGACCTCACTCCTGCGCTCAAGGCTGACGCGACTTACGACGTAGAGGACATTCTTCCTCCCGTTCGTGACGCTCTCTCGGTAGATGGCAAGCAGTACGCAGTGCCTTTCTACGGTGAGTCCTCCATCCTGATGTACAACAAGGAAATGCTTGCTGCTGCAGGCGTAACCATCTCTAACAACCCAACCTGGCAGGAAGTTGCAACCGCAGCTCAGGCTGTCAAGGATCAGGGCATCGCTGACTCGGGCATCTGCCTCCGCGGCAAGCCCGGCTGGGGCGACCTGTTCGCACCTTTGACCACTGTTGTCCAGACCTTCGGTGGTTCTTGGTACGACATGGACTGGAACGCACAAGTTAACTCTCCTGAGTTCACCGAGGCAGTTACCTTCTACAAGGACCTCCTCGCAAACGCAGGTCAGGCTGACCCTGTTTCCTACTCGTTCACTGAGTGCCTGAACCTCCTCCAGGAGGGTAAGACCGCTATGTGGTACGACGCATCTGTAGCTGCATCGATCCTCGAGGACGCTAAGACCTCGAAGGTTGCCGGCAAGATGGGTTACGCTCACGCTCCTACCTACAAGACCGCTGAGTCCGGATGGCTTTGGTCGTGGAACCTCGCAGTTCCCGAGTCCTCCAAGAACAAGGAAGCTGCAGACAAGTTCGTTCTGTGGGCAACTTCTAAGGACTACCAGCAGCTCGTTGGTAAGACTCTCGGCTGGACCCGCGTACCTCCAGGGGCTCGTATCTCAACCTACGAAATCCCTGAGTACAAGGAAGCTGCTGCTGCATTCGCGCCCATTACCCTTGAGGTCATGAGCTCGGTCAACCCATCGCAGCCTGGTGTTAACCCACAGCCATGGGTTGGCATCCAGTACGTAACCATTCCTGAGTTCCAGGATGTTGGAAACCAGGTTGCTCAGCTTGTAGCTGACGCAATCGCGGGCCGCATCTCGGTCGCTGACGCTCTGAACAAGGGCCAGGAGATCGCTCAGAAGGCTGGAGACGCGCACAAGAAGTAATACTTCTTAGGCAACTCAGCCCGGGGTCGGTCTACTTGTAGGCCGGCCCTGGGTTCCCACCACTCAACGACGAGAAAGAAAATCCATGACGACCATCGTTCAGAAGCCAGGCGCACAAGCAGTGCCACCGGTTGGACAAGCAGAGAAGAAGAAAGTTCGACTTTCGCGTTCGCTCATCCTCCCCGCACTGATCTTCGCCTTGGTCCTGACCCAGATCCCCTTCTTGGTCACGATCTACTTCTCGATGCTCAATTGGAACCAGCTCTACCCCAACGAGGTTGGCTTCAACTGGTTCGCCAACTACGTGACGGTGTTCACTGGCCCAGACTTCCTCTCTTCCCTTGGCGCAACAGTGCTCATTACAGGATCCTCTGTCGTCCTGTCACTGTTGTTTGGTCTGGGATTCGCCATTCTTCTCGACCGCAAATTCCCCGGTCAGGCAATTGCCCGCACACTTCTCATTACCCCCTTCTTGATCATGCCTGCCGCGGCAGCGCTGATCTGGAAGTGGTCCATGCTGGATGCCAACGTCGGTATGGTCAACTTCGCGTTGACAACCCTCGGCCTTCCTCCAGTGGCATGGAACACAGATCTTCCTGCCGTCACCATCATCATGCTGTTGACCTGGCAGTTCACCCCCTTCATGATGCTGATTCTGTTGGCTGGTCTGCAGAGCCAGAGCAAAGATGTCCTCGAAGCAGCTTCAGTTGATGGCTCAGGCCCCATTCGCACCTTCCAGTGGATTACCTTGCCTCACATGCGTCAATACATTGAGATTGCGACCTTGCTGGGTTCAATAATGCTGCTCCAGGTATTCGACCCCATTGCGATTATGACCAAGGGAACTGGTGGAACAAAGACGCTGTCCTACCTGCTCTATGAACGCGCTTTTATTGGTCTAGATGTGGGCCAGGCGGCTGCCTTCGGTGTTGTTACCGTGTTCATCACGATTCTTGTTGCCACAATCGCCCTTCGAACTCTGTTCAAGGTATTCATGAACGGAGGAGACCGCTGATGCGTCGTTTCAAGAGTGGGCTGACTACCACCATCACCTGGATCTTGGTCCTGCTGTTCTTCTTCCCCATTGCGTGGATGTTCATGACCGCGTTCAAGTCAGAAGCTGACGCGGCCTCAATCCCACCAAAGTTCTTCTTTACGCCCACACTGGACCAGTTCCAGATTGTCTTTGATCGTGGAATGGGTTCATTCCTGTTGAACTCATTCACCTCGAGCATTTCCTCGACACTGATTGTGTTGTTGTTGGCTATCCCTGCGGCATATGCATTGAGTATTCGACCTGTGAAGAAGGTTCAAGACTCCCTGTTCTTCTTCATCTCCACACGCTTCATGCCTGTGGCAGCATCGATTCTTCCTATCTTCTTTATTCTGAAGTTCATGGGTCTGCTGGATAACATCACAGCTCTCACCTTCCTCTATGCCGCAATGAACCTCCCCATTGCGGTCTGGATGATGCGTTCCTTCTTCAATGAAGTCCCCATGGAAATTATTGAAGCGGCACAGATTGATGGAGCCAACTTCCGCACTGAGTTGGTCAAGGTTGTCTTGCCCATCGTGGTTCCCGGTATTGCGGCTGTGGCCCTGATTTGTTTCATCTTCTCGTGGAACGAATACTTCATGGCCTTGCTTTTGACCACGGACACTGCTCGCACAACCCCACCATTCTTGGCCAGCTTCGTAGATGGTCGCGGACAGTTCCTCGCTGTTCTTTCCGCGGCTTCCACCATCGCTGTTCTCCCCGTGATCATCGCTGGATGGGCTGCTCAGAAGCAGCTCGTTCGCGGTCTTGCTATGGGCGCTGTGAAGTAACACGAGACTAGAAAACACGAACAGATCATGACGACCCTCAATAAGCGAACCCTCTCCTTAATTAAGGCAGGGGTCCCAATTCCTGGATACGACCTTGATGCCGTCAAGACTGGAATCGTTCACTTTGGTGTGGGTGGATTCCACCGCTCACACATGGCGATGACGCTCAACCGCTTGATGAACGAGGGCAAAGCGCTTGACTGGGGTATCTGTGGCGTGGGCCTCCTTGACGGAGACAAGAAGCTCCGTGATGTCTTCGCCGAACAAGATTGCCTCTACACACTCGTTCTCAAGCACCCTGATGGTGTCCGAGAGCCCTCCATTATTGGCTCCATTCGTGAGTACATGTTTGCTCCCGATGACCCAGAAGCCGTTATCGAAAAGATGGCAGACCCTGAGACGCGAATCGTCTCACTGACCATCACCGAGGGTGGATACAACTTTGATCGCGTAACGGGCGAATTTATGGCCTCCACGCCTGCCGTTGCATCCGATCTCCTCGATGGCGCAATTCCCTCCACCGCATTCGGTTTTGTGACCGAAGCTCTGCGTCGTCGGCGTGAACGTGGGATACCCGCGTTCACCGTTCTTTCCTGTGACAACATCCAGGGCAATGGTCATGTGGCTCAAGAGATGTTCGTTGCTTTTGCCAAGCTCAAAGACGCTGAGTTGGGTGAGTGGATCGAGCAAAATGTCGCATTCCCCAACTCCATGGTCGACCGCATTACTCCAGTAACTGCTCCGGAGGACATTGCTGAAGTGGCAGAACTCACCGGTCTGAGTGACTCCTGGCCTGTTGTCGCTGAGCCTTTCTTCCAGTGGGTTATTGAAGACCACTTCACCATGGGCCGACCACCATTTGAGGATGCGGGCGTTCAGCTCGTCGAAGATGTTGAGCCCTACGAGCTGATGAAGCTACGTTTACTCAATGCCAGCCACCAAGGCCTCACCTATTTTGGATACCTCAGTGGTTATCGCTTTGCTCATGAAGCGCTCGCCGACCCTGCCATTGCCAAATTCCTCCTGGCCTACATGGATAACGAAGCGACTCCAACCCTTCGCCCTGTACCCGGGATCGACCTCACTGCCTACAAGCACATGCTCATTGAGCGCTTCTCAAACCCTGAGGTGCGCGACACATTAGTTCGCTTGTGTGCTGAGTCTTCTGACCGCATCCCTAAGTGGCTTGTTCCTGTGATCCACGATCAGCTTGCTCAGGGCGGAGACGTCACTCTCTCTGCTGCCATTGTGGCCAGCTGGGCTCGCTATGCCGAAGGTGTTGACGAACAGGGGGAGCCCATCAACGTGGTCGACCCTCTCAAAGATGAGCTGATCCCCATTGCGCTCTCGCAGCGGGAGAACCCCTTGGCATTCATCCAGAACAAACAACTCTTTGGCAACCTGAGCGAGAACGAGAAGTTCACTGCGCCATATCTCGCAGCACTTGAATCGCTATTCACTCGCGGGGCACACGAGACCGTTTCCAGCTACACCCGCTAATTCAGTTCGACCTCACCATCCACACCAACAAGTAAGAGAACATCATGACTACCCAGATGAAGGCATCGTTTCTGAAGAAGCAGGGCGAATTAGCTGTTGAGACGATTCCGGTGCCTGAGGTTCGTGCTGATGAAGTTCTTGTTCAGGTGGAAGCAGTCGGCGTCTGCGGTAGTGATGTTCACTACTACGCTCACGGCAAGATTGGCCCCTACGTTGTCGAGAAGCCTCTGATCTTGGGACACGAGCTTTCCGGTGTCATCGCAGCTGTGGGCTCAGATGTTGATCCTGCGCGTGTTGGTCAGCGCGTAGCTGTTGAACCACAGCGACCCTGCGGCGACTGCTTCCAGTGCAACGCCGGTCGTTACAACCTCTGCCCCGACATTGAGTTCTATGCAACCCCTCCCATCGATGGCGCATTCTGCGAATACGTCACAATCCAGTCCAAGTTTGCCTTCGAGATTCCTGACAGCGTCTCTTTCGAAGCAGCAGCTTTGATGGAGCCCCTCTCGGTGGGTATTTGGGCGTGTGAACGTGCTGAGGTAGGCAACGGTAGCCGAGTTCTTATTGCCGGTGCTGGTCCTATCGGTGTCATTGTTGCTCAGACTGCTCGTGCACTCGGTGCTGCAGAAGTCATCATTACTGATGTGGCAGAAGACCGTCGTGAGTTTGCTCTGCAGCACGGTGCAACGCAGGCATTAGATCCTCGTGTCGATGAGCTCGCTGGGCTTGAAGTAGATGCTTTCATTGATGCTTCCGGTGCTCCTGCTGCCGTACAGGGTGGCATCTTGGCAGTGCGCCCAGCAGGTCGTGTCATCTTGGTCGGTGGCGGACACGACGAATACAGCCTCCCCATCTCCTTCATTCAAAACCGCGAGATCTGGATCAGCGGTGTCTTCCGTTACACCAACACCTGGCCGACCGCTATTGAGATGGTGTCCAGTGGCAAGGTGGACTTGGACATTCTCGTCACAGGTAAGTTCGGGCTCAACGAAGTTGAGGAAGCCCTGAATGCAGGCAAGACAGCTGGTCAGCTCAAAGCGATTGTCTACCCAGGAAAGTAAGTACCTTTTCTGCGAACGACGCTGAATTACTTTCCGGCGTTGATGAGGGAATTGATTCCCTCTTGGAAGCCAGGGTCTGAGAACAGCGCAATAAAGATGCAGGCTGTGGACAGTGCGTTAGAGATAACAGCACCCAGTACGGGAATCCACCAGGAGAACTTCTTCGCCTTCATGCGCTGACGTGAGACCCAGACCACCATGGCCAACACGATGGCTTGAATGGTGACGGCAACCCAGCCCATTTGAACAGCGAAGGTGATGTTCTCGAAGGTGCCCAGGTTGAAGTCTGGGTTCAGGGTGTTCAGCTCGTCATAGAGCAGGTTCATCGAGGCGCGAGGGTTGATGTAGTCGCCAAGGCCGGAGAAGACCGAGAACACGGCGACAAAGATCAAACCCCAGGTGATGAAACGATCGAGAGCAAGGCTCCGCTCCTTCTTCTCCTCAGGAGTGAGGGGAGTCGGAGCCTGCTTCGATTCGTTCTTGTCGTTCTTTTTCTCGGCGGCAGGGGTCACCGAAGTCGCCTTGTCTTCCTTGTCGGAAGCAGGCGTGGTCTCAGGTGTTTCTGCCATGGAGAGGGTTCTTACTTACCGGAGTGACCAGCAGAACCGAGCTGCTGAGTAGCCTGGCCAACGCGAGCTGCCATAGCGGTCTCAGCGAGCTTGCCCCATGCGCGGGGGTCATAGATCTTCTTGTTACCCATTTCGCCATCAACCTTGAGCACACCGTCGTAGTTGCGGAACATGGTGTCTGCAACAGAGCGGGTGAAGGCGTACTGGGTGTCGGTGTCGACGTTCATCTTGATCACGCCGTTTGCTACTGCTTCAGCGATCTCAGCGTCAGTTGAACCAGAACCACCGTGGAATACGAGGTCGAAAGGCTTAGCTGCGGTGCCGAACTTAGCTGCAACGCCTTCCTGGATCTCCTTGAGGAGTTCGGGGCGAAGCTTGACGTTACCGGGCTTGTAAACACCGTGAACGTTACCGAAGGTCATGGCTGCCATGTAGCGGCCGTTCTCGCCCAGGCCCAGAGCCTCAACGGTCTTGATGCCGTCTTCGATGGTGGTGTACAGGCTGTCGTTGATGTCGTGAGAGACACCGTCTTCCTCGCCACCAACAACACCGATCTCAACCTCAAGGATGGCGTTGATGTTCTTGGTCTTGGCCAACATCATCTGAGCGATCTCAAGGTTCTCAGCCAAAGGAACAGCAGAACCGTCCCACATGTGTGACTGGAAGATGGGGTTGCGGCCAGCCTTGACCTCTTCTTCGCTTGCGGCGATGAGGGGAAGAACGAAGTCATCGAGAGCGTTCTTGGGGCAGTGGTCGGTGTGCAGTGCCACGGTGATGGGGTAGCTCTTTGCTACCTCGTGAGCGAACTTCGCGAATGCGAGTGCACCAGTTGCACGTGCCTTGACGGTGTGACCTGCAAAGTAGTCAGCACCACCAGTGGTGACCTGGATGATGCCGTCAGAACCGGCCTCGGTCAGTCCCTGAAGAACAGCGTTGAGCGTCTGTGAGCTCGAAACGTTGAACGCGGGGTATGCAAAGCCCTTGGCCTTTGCCTTGTCGAGCATTTCTGCATACTGTTCCGGGGTTGCGACGGGCATGACATCTCCTAGATTTGTGGCGCGAATAGAAACGGGAAAGCGCCCCTCTAGTCTAACCAGCCAGCTGGTGAGCGTGATTCGGGTATGAACGAAACGAATACGCAGTATTACGACTGTCGACTGGGGAGTGACGCGCGTCGACGCCTAGGCTGGGAACGTGACTACGACAAACACCGGAATCCTGAACCTTCACCCTGATCGCAACCTTGGTATGGAGCTGGTGCGTGCCACCGAAGCTGCTGCTATCCGCGCAGTGCCTTTCATTGGCCATGGCGACAAGAACGCAGCTGACAAGGCTGCGGTTGACGCCATGCGCGCATTCCTTGCCACCGTGAACTTTGACGGCGTCATCGTCATCGGTGAGGGCGAGAAGGACGAAGCTCCCATGTTGTTCAACGGTGAGCACGTCGGCAACGGTCGTGGCCCTGCCTGTGACATCGCCGTGGACCCCATCGACGGCACCAGCCTGACGGCTGCAGGCCGCCAGAATGCGGTCTCCGTCATTGCGGTGTCTGACCGCGGCACCATGTTGGATGCCTCCTCTGTCTTTTACATGAACAAGATTGCCACCGGCCCTGAGGGCATCGGTGTTGTCGACATCCGTAAGCCCATTGGTGAAAACATCCGTGCGCTTGCCAAGGCAACCGGTCGCAACGTCGGAGATATCCGCGTTGCCGTGCTGGACCGTCCCCGTCACATGGACCTGATCCAGGAGATCCGTGACGCCGGTGCTGGTACTCGTCTTCTTCTCGATGGTGACGTCGCAGGTGGCATCAACGCTGCCCGCTATGAATCACGCATCGACATGTGTGTAGGAATCGGCGGCAGCCCCGAGGGTGTGGTCACCGCGTGTGCCATGAAGGCACTCGGCGGCATGATCCAGACCATCTTGGCTCCCAAGGATGATGACGAGAAGCAGAAGGGTCTCGACGCAGGCCTCAAGTTTGACCACGTTTATGACCAGGACTCACTCGTCACCAGCGACAACACCTTCTTTGTTGCCACTGGTGTGACTGATGGTGGTCTGGTGGAGGGTGTTCGCCGCAAGGGGCCAATCATCCGTACCGACAGCATCATTCTTCGTGGCCGTTCGGGCACCATCCGCCGCGTTCAGGCCGACTACCGCGCAGACCGCTGGCTCGAGGTCTAAGACTTCAGAGCAAGTTCTGCGTCAACCATGCGGTTGCGACGCAGAATCAGTGCAGCAGGAATATTCGCTGCAACTGAGACGATCAACAGAGTCGTGAGCACGACAGTCCAGCTACTTGTCGTGCCATAGAGCAGACCCATCAAGGGTGGCGCCATAGCTGCGCTCATATAGGCGACGATTTGGGCAAAGCCCGAAAGCGCCATCGAGCTGCGGACATTTTCTGTACGCAGGTTGACCAAGGTCAAAGCCAAGGGGAACTCGAGGCAGCCCGTTCCCACGATGGCAACCCAGAGCCAGATCAGGTGCTCGGGCGCAAGAAGAAGCCCTAAATAGCCCACCAAGAAAAACGCACTGGCAATGGTGACAAGCCAGTGCACGTGCTTGCCCATGCGCTTGGCTAAGCCAGGGGTGGCAAAAGCTAACGGCAAGCCAATTCCGGCAAAGAGGGCAAGCAAGGCGCCGCTTTGTGCTGGTGTGACACCAGCAATGTCGATCAGGATAACGGGCATCCATGCATACATGGCATAGCCGGTAATCGACGAAACAGCGAGGACGATTCCCACAGACCACGCCGTGGGGGAGCGCCAAGGGTGAATCTTGCGAACCAAGGTTGCTGCTTCTGGCGCATCGAATGTGCTGTCTTTGCGGTGGGAGCGGAACTCCAGAATCCACGGAATCAGCGCGATGATGGCGAAGAAAGCCCATTGCAAAAGTGATCCACGCCAGGAAATAATCTCGGCGACCGGAACGGCAATCAGCGCAGGCAAGAACGCGCTGATGGACATAACCGACATGTAGATGGCGGTCATGGTGCTGATCTTGTCGGGGAAGTATTTGCGCACGGCAGGCGGCATGGCCACGTTGGCAAAACCCATACCGACGAGGGCTGTCAAGGTTCCGAGCGCGAGCGTGTGCCAGTTGACCGAGAGTGAACGAATAATGTGGCCAGAGATCATAAGGATTAACGCCAAAATGAGTGTCCGCTCGATGCCCACGCGCTTTTCAATCCGCGGGGTGAGGATTCCTCCGGCAGCAAAGCTCAGTGGCGCAATAGCCCCCAAGAGGGCAATAGCGGCAGTGTTGAGCTCATAAGTCTTGCTGATCTCGGGGATCAGGGGAGATAGTCCAGCAACAGCGGCACGCATGCTGAAGGCCACGAGGGCGATACCCGCAAACGCTAAAACGCGCCCTGCCAATAAGGCACGGGGCGCGTTAGCTGATGGGGAACTCACGTTCCCATCATGTCACTAGCTAGGCAGGCCCTTTTCTTCAGGGTTAATCAATTCGTCAGCAGTCAATGGCTTGGGGGCATCGTGGACTTCAATTCCCTCGGAGAGAATCTTGGTGGGGTCGATGCCGGGGAACTTCCGAGCAGTTGAGAGGACGCGGGTCTCAAGCGAAGAAATGAAGCCGTTGTAGTGCTTCACGGTGTTCTCGATTGCCTTGCGGAGGTCCTCGGTGTGCTTGGTCATTGTGCTCAGGCGCGAGTAGATCTCGTTACCGAGGTCGAAGAGCTTCTTTGCTTCGTCCGTGACGACTTGCTGCTGCCAGGTGTAGGAAACAGTCTTGAGCACAGCCCACAGGTTCACGGGGGAGGCAAGCGCAACGCGCTTGCCGAAGGCGTAGTCCAGCAGAGTGGGGTCAGCTTCGAGAGCGGAAGCTAGAAGTGACTCACTGGGAATAAAGGCGAGAACAAACTCAGGGCTGAAGTCGAAACCGCTCCAGTAGCTCTTCGAGCTCAGTGCGTCCACGTGAGATCGCACTGCCTTGACGTGCTGATCCATCAGGCTCTTGCGACGGGCAGCTTCTTCACCGGTTGCGGTGATCGGGATCTGGCTTGCCTCAAGATACGAGTTGAAGGGCACCTTGGCGTCGATGACGATGGTCTTCCCGCCTGGCAGATTAATCACCATGTCCGGGCGGATGGTTCCACCATCGGTTTTCATGGTGGTTTGAGTATCAAAGTCCACGTGGGCAGTGAGGCCTGCAACTTCGACCAAGCGGCGAAGCTGTGCTTCACCCCAGGTTCCACGGACGCTGTTAGAGCTGAGGGCTGAAGCTAGAGACTGGGTTGTGGCGCGAAGCTCTTCGCCGAACTGGCGGGACTCGGTCAGTTGCTGAGCAATCTGGCCATATTGTTCTTGGCGCTGGTTTTCCAGGTCGTTGACCTTGGTCTGCATAGCTTGCAGGGTTTCTTTTACAGGTGCGAGAGCCTCAAGAACCTTGTGTTCTTCTTTGGCTCGCTCGACATCTTCTGCAACGCGACGGTCATTGGTCTCACGAAGTTCAGCAATCATGCGCTCAAGACTGGAAATCTGCTCATCTTTACCTGAGATGCGCGCCTCAGCGGTAGCAGCGCGCACAGCGAGGTCGCCTGCATCCGTTGGCAATCCCTTGCGTGAGCGCAATGCCCAGCCAATAGAGATGCCGGCAATGATGCCAGCGATTAATCCGAGCAGAAGAAAGAGAGCTGAATCCATACCTTTAGTGTGTCAGCAGGTACTGACAAATCCCTGCTCCCACGGTTAGAGTGAGTGAGCACAGAAGGAAACGATATTCATGTCACAACTCCCCGTTGTTCCACACTGGATTGATGGGGCAGAGCGCCCCTCCACATCCGGCCGCACCGCTCCTGTTTTTGACCCAGCCCTAGGTGTCGAAACGAAGCACGTTGCACTCGCTAACCAGGCAGAAATTCTGGAAGCTATTGCTTCCGCGAAAGCTGCTTTCCCTGCATGGCGCGATGCCTCTTTGGCTAAGCGTCAGCAAATCATCTTCAAGTTCCGTGAGCTGCTCAATGAGCGCAAGGGCGAACTTGCAGAGATCATCACCTCCGAGCACGGCAAGGTTCTCTCTGACGCTATGGGTGAAATCACTCGTGGCCAGGAAGTCGTTGAATTTGCCTGTGGTCTGAACCAGATGCTCAAGGGTGAGTATTCCGAAAACGCCTCCACCGGTGTTGACGTCTACTCCACTCGCCAGCCTCTCGGCGTTGTTGGTGTGATCTCTCCCTTCAACTTCCCTGCGATGGTTCCCATGTGGTTCTTCCCCGTGGCGATTGCCGCCGGTAACACCGTTGTGCTGAAGCCTTCAGAGAAGGACCCTTCCGCCGCAATGTGGGTTGCCAAGCTCCTCAAGGAAGCTGGACTTCCTGACGGTGTATTCAACGTGCTGAACGGTGACAAGGAATCCGTTGATGGACTCCTCGAGCACCCTGACGTTCAGGCCATCTCGTTCGTGGGCTCTACTCCCATTGCGAAGTATGTCTACGAAACCGGTGCCAAGAACGGCAAGCGCGTTCAGGCACTTGGTGGCGCAAAGAACCACGCGCTAATCCTGCCTGATGCAGATCTTGACCTAGTTGCAGACTCAATGATCAACGCTGGTTTTGGTTCTGCCGGTGAGCGTTGCATGGCTATCTCTGTTGCTGTTGCAGTTGAGCCAGTTGCAGATGACTTGATTGCCAAGATCGTTGAGCGCATGGGCAAGCTACGAACCGGTGACGGTCGTCGTGGCTGTGACATGGGCCCATTGGTTACCAAGGAGCACCGCGACAAGGTTGCCGGCTACATTGAGATCGCTGAGAAGGATGGCGCGCGAATCATCGTTGATGGTCGTAAGCAGAACTTTGACGGTG
>ERZ1034361.169-NODE-169-length-47011-cov-10.265479_pt1 | contig 47011 bp, 43 predicted proteins | sample MGYA00520617_ERZ1034361 | MGnify/ENA primary metagenome ERZ1034361 (study PRJEB33736, sample SAMEA104284507) | Azolla filiculoides | biome: Urban; feature: Water surface; material: Ditch water | place: Netherlands | collected 2015-10-28 | depth 0-0.1 m ... | reverse complement strand
ACCCGGCGCACGGCCGCACCCAGCACGCGGGTGGCGTCGAACATGCTCTTGGCGTTCCAGATGGTCAGCGGTTCGTCCTGGCCGGGCTCCACCAGTTTTTCGATTTGCAGCACTTCGCGCACCGATTGCGAAATGCTCAGGTTGCCCGCCGACAACAGCGTCATGAAGCGGTCGCCTGCTTTTTCGTAGACGATCATTTTGCGGAAGGTGCTGATCTGGTCCAGGCCCGCATTGGTGCGGGAATCGGACAAAAACACCAATCCGGCGCGGGTTTTGACGGCAACGCAATAAGTCATGAAGCAACTCTTTAATTTTTGGGCAGCAAACGCTGCAAGGCATAGAGGGCGTCGAGCGCTTCGCGGGGGCTGAGTGCATCGGGGTTGATTTGGGCCAGCGCCGCTTCTATCGGGCTGGGGCCAGCGGCTTCGGCCTCGGGCGGCGCGGCAAACAGGTCCACTTGCTGGCGGCTTTCGCTGGCCCCGGCTTCCAGGGCGCTGAGCGCGTGCCGGGCGTGGTTGAGCACCGCCGCAGGCATGCCTGCCAAGCGGGCCACTTGCACGCCATAACTCTTGCTGGCGGGGCCGGGTTGCAGCTCGTGCAAGAAGACGATGGACGCACCCGATTCGGCCGCGCTCACATGCATGTTGACAGCCGCCGTGTGCGTGGCCGGGAATTCGGTCAGCTCAAAGTAGTGCGTGGCAAAGAGCGCAAAGGCTTGCGTTTTGTTGTGCAGGTGCGTGGCGATGCCGCTGGCCAGCGCCAGGCCGTCAAAGGTCGATGTGCCGCGCCCGATCTCGTCCATCAGGACCAGGCTGTGCGGCGTGGCGCTGTGCAAGATTTGCGCGGCTTCGGTCATCTCCAGCATGAAGGTCGATTGGGCGTTGGCCAGGTCGTCGGCCGCGCCGATCCGGGTGTGGATGGCGTCAATCGGCCCGAGGCGGCAGCGGCTGGCGGGCACATGGCTGCCGATGCTGGCCAGAAGCACGATCAGTGCCACCTGGCGCATGTAGGTCGATTTACCGCCCATGTTGGGGCCGGTGATGATCTGCAAGCGCTGCTTGTTGCCCAGCACCGTGTCGTTGGCGATGAAGCTGGCACCGGACATTTCAGCCAGTCGAGCCTCCACCACGGGGTGCCGACCTTGTCGAATCTCGATGCAAGGCTCTTTGGTGAATTCGGGGGCGCACCAGTTCAGGGTGAGCGAGCGCTCGGTCAGTGCGCACAGCACGTCCAGGCTGGCCATGGCTTGCGCCAAAGCGGTGAGCGCGGGCACAAAGGGCTGCAACTGGTCGAGCAGGCCTTCATAAAGCCACTTCTCGCGGGCCAAGGCGCGTTCTTGCGCCGACAGGGCTTTGTCTTCAAAGGTTTTGAGCTCGGGTGTGATGAAACGCTCGGCGTTTTTCAGGGTCTGGCGGCGGCGGTAGTCATCGGGCACTTTGTCGAGCTGCCCTTGCGTGACCTCGATGTAGAAGCCGTGCACCTTGTTGAACTGCACGCGCAGGTTGGCAATGCCGGTGCGCTCTTTTTCGCGGGTTTCCAGGTCGAGCAAGAAGGCATCGCAGTTGGTCTGGATGTTGCGCAACTCGTCCAGTTCGGCGTCCAGCCCGTCGGCGATCACGCCACCATCGCGCACCAAGGCGGACGGCTCTTCGAGCAAGGCCATTTGCAGCAGTTCGGCGCAATGGGTGGGCGGTGTGAGCCAGCGGGCCATGCCGGCCAGCAAGCTGCCGGGCTCGGGGTTCAGGGCTTGCAGTTGCGTGGAGAGCGAGGCCGCACGCGCCAACGCATGGCGCAGGGCGACCAGCTCGCGCGGGCGCACTTGGCGCAGCGCGGTGCGGGCGGTGATGCGCTCCACATCGCTCGCGCCTTTGAGCTGTTCGCGCAGGCGTTTGTAAACGGGACCGGAATGCTGCAAATTGCCCTCTGCCCCATTTGCGTCATCCTCGGGCTTGATGTCACGCATGTCATCCTCGGGCTTGACCCGAGGATCCATGGATTCCCGCGTGCGCGGGAATGACAGGAGGGTGTCATCCTCGGGCTTGACCCGGGGATCCATGGTTTCCCGCATGCGCGGGAATGACGAAAGAACGTCAATCGCCATCAAGCGTTGCCGCGCCACATCGCGCTCTCGCGGCGGACTGAGCAGCCAGTTTCGGAGCAAGCGGCTGCCCATGCCGGTCATGCAGGTGTCGAGCAGCGAAAACAGGGTGGGCGAATCTTCACCGCGCAGGGTTTGCGTCAGCTCCAGATTGCGGCGGGTGCTGGCGGGCAGGTCAATGAGTGCGTCCGAGCGTTGCACTTGCACGCGTTGCACGTGGGGCAGGCTGCGGCCCTGGGTGTGTTCGGCATAGGTGAGCAAAGCAGCGGCAGCGGCGTGGGCGTCGGGCAGGGCGTCGGCGCTCCAGGCGGCGAGCGACGCGGCTTGCAGTTGCTCCAGCAGTTTGCGCTGGCCCAGTCCGGCATCAAACTGGAAGTCGGGGCGCAGGGCAAAGGCCCAAGCGCCGCGTCCGCCGGTTTTGAGGCTGCGCAGTTTTTGCTCAAAAGTGGGCGTCATGCCCGCGCTGGCCAAAAGCTCGCTGGGGCTGATGCGGTCGATCCAGTCGGCCAGTTCGTCCTGTGCGCATTCGGCCAGGTGCACCACGCCTTGCGTGACGCTCAGCCATGCCAGGCCGCAACGGTTTTTGGGGGCCTGGTGCACGGCCAACAAGATGGCTTCGCTCTTGTCGGGCAGCAGCTCGGTGTCGGTGAGCGTGCCGGGGGTGACCACGCGCACCACTTTGCGCTCCACCGGGCCTTTGGCCGTGGCCACGTCGCCCACCTGTTCACACAGAGCGACCGATTCGCCCAGCTTGATCAGCCGGGCCAGATACGTCTCAACCGAATGGAAGGGCACGCCCGCCATGACCACCGGCTGCCCGGCCGACTGGCCACGGCGCGTCAAGGTGATGTCGAGCAGGCCAGCGGCTTTTTCGGCGTCGGCAAAGAACAACTCGTAAAAGTCGCCCATGCGGTAGAACACCAGCGTGTCAGGGAACTCCGCCTTGATGCCCAAGTACTGGGCCATCATGGGGGTGTGGGCACTCAGGTCGAGCGCTGACATGGCTTAAAACGGGGCGTCTTTGGGTTCAGCGCCATCGGCTTGGTCGGCAGCGACTTCGGCTTCAGGTTCATCGCTGTCCGAGGCGCGGTCACGGCTCAGGGTGTCGACCGCTGTGCGAACGGCCGCTTTGTCGCCAGCGCTGGCAAATTTGCTGAACTTGCCCAAGATGGTGACCAGCTGGCCATAGATGCGCGGCGCACCGGCCAGGCATTCTTTTTGTTCCAAAAAGTCGGACTCGCCGGTGAAGTTGCCGATCAGGCCACCGGCTTCGGTGACCAGCAGCGATCCTGCGGCGACGTCCCAGGCCGAGAGGCCAGTTTCAAAGAAACCATCGGTGAAGCCTGCGGCCACATAGGCCAAATCGAGCGCGGCAGAACCGGGGCGGCGCAGGCCGGCGGTGCGTTGCATCACGTCGCCCATCATGCGCAGGTACTGGTTGAAGTTGTCGCCCTTGCGGAAAGGGAAGCCTGTGGAAATGATGCATTCCTGCAAACGGATGCGTTTGCTCACGCGCAGGCGGCGGTCGTTCATGAATGCGCCACGGCCTTTGGTGGCGGTGAACAGGTCGTTGCGGGTGGGATCGTAAATGACGGCTTGCTCGATCTTGCCGCGCACTTGCAGGGCAATGCTCACGCAATAAACAGGAAAGCCGTGGATGAAGTTGGTGGTGCCGTCCAGGGGGTCGATGATCCAGATGTGGTCAGCGGCCGGGTTGCCGTGCTGGCTACCAGACTCTTCGGCCAGGATGCCGTGGTCGGGATAGGCGGTCAGCAGGGTGTCGATGATGACTTTTTCACTCGCATGGTCGATCTCGGTGACGAAGTCGTTGACTTGCTTTTGCGAGATGCGAACCGCTTCAACGTCGAGCGCAGCACGGTTGATGATGGCGCCAGCGGCGCGTGCAGCCTTGATGGCCACGTTGAGCATGGGGTGGAGATTGGACGACATAAATTGTGTGAAGAACGGGTCTGGCCCACGCACGATCGCGGCGGCGAAGGGGGCATTTTCTCATGAAAAGTGGGTGTATTCGTCATTTTGGCGTCATGAACCGGATCTGCATGTCGTCTGCGTGCCATTTCAGCATGGACAATCGGGGCATGAAAACGCGATTCATCTTGATAGAGACCAGCCACGCTGGCAATGTGGGCGCAGCGGCCCGGGCCATGAAGGTCATGGGTTTTGACGAGTTGGTGCTGGTCAAGCCGCGCTGGCAGAACGTGCTGCGCAAGGAAGAAACCATCCAGCGCGCCAGCGGTGCCAACGATGTGCTGGACAAGGCCCGCGTGGTGGAGACGCTGGACGAGGCCCTGGACGGCGTGACCCACCTGTGTGCCACGGCCATGACGCCGCGTGACTTTGGGCCGCCGACCCGGTCGCCCCGTGAGCACTTTGCGCAGTTGACCCAGCCCGGCGCACCTGAGCAGAGCGTGGCCTTCTTGTTTGGCTCCGAGCGCTTTGGCATGAAAAACGAAGACGTTTACCGCTGCCATGTGGCGCTGTCGATTCCGACGAATCCAAAGTTCGGTTCGCTCAACCTGGGCTCGGCCATCCAAGTGATTGCCTACGATTGGCGAGAGGCGCTGGGGGGCTTTCCGGTGCAGGATGCGATTGCACCTGTCGACAAGGCCGATGCCCAGCAGGTGGCGGGCATGCTCATGCACTGGGAGCAGGCGCTGAGCGACATCGGTTTCTTGGACCCGGCCGCGCCCAAAAAGCTGATGCCGCGCTTGAACCAGCTGTTCAACCGGGCTGATTTGAGCCCGGAGGAAATCCACATTTTGCGCGGGGTGGCCAAGGCCATGATCCAGACCGCCAGCGGCAAGCGATAGACTCAATGCCTATGTTTTCTCGTCTTCGCTCCGACATCCAATGCATCCTTGACCGGGATCCCGCTGCCCGCACCGCTTGGGAGGTGCTGACCTGTTATCCGGGTTTGCACGCTTTGGTGCTGCACCGCCGGGCGCAATGGTGCTGGAACCACGGTTTCAAGTGGCTGGGTCGCTTCATTTCGCATGTGTCGCGCGGCTTGACCGGTATCGAAATCCACCCCGGTGCCAAGATCGGTGAGCGGGTGTTTTTTGACCATGCCATGGGTGTGGTGGTGGGTGAAACCGCTGAAATTGGTGATGGCTGCACGATTTACCAGGGCGTGACCTTGGGCGGCACCTCGTTGTACAAAGGCACCAAACGCCACCCCACGCTGGGCAAAGACGTGGTGGTGAGCGCTGGGGCCAAAGTGCTGGGTGGTTTTGAGGTGGGTGACGGCGCGAAGATCGGCAGCAATGCGGTGGTGATCAAGCCGGTGCCTGCTGGAGCCACGGCCGTCGGCATTCCGGCGCGCATCATTCCCTCCAAGGCGGGGGAGAGTGCCGATGTGTCGGGTACCGACCGCAAATTCACAGCTTATGGCATCACGCAAGACGATGACCCGGTGAGCCAGGCTTTGCGCGGTCTGATCGACAACGCCGCCGGGCAAGAACACCAGATCGCCATGATCTGGAAAGCGCTGGAGCAGTTGTGTGCACAGCAGCAGGTGCAGGTGCCCGGCGATGCGGCGACCAGCGAAACCTTCGAGGCCGACAAGCTGAATCAGCTGCTCGACAAGTGATAGCCGCCTGAAGTTTGGCCAGTAATTACTGCGAAGCCAGTAACGCTGCTGCCGCTGAGGCCATCAGTTCTTTACGGCGTTCGTGCAGGCTGCGCCAGCGTTGTTGGGCTTCGGGGTCTTGTCCTGTGGCCGCTTGGGCCAAGGCTTCGGTTTCGAGCTGCTTGAGGCGGTCAATCAACAACATGTTGAGCAGGCGACGCAACTCTTGGCGGGCTTCTTGTGGGTCGGGTGGCGTGGCGTCTTCGTTGCCGGGTGTGACCCCCAGATTGTCTTGAGCCATCCAGCGCACCGCGTCTTCGGCAAAGGCCTGGCCTTGCATTTCGGTTTGCAAGGCTGACCAGCCCAAAGCGCCTTGTTCGTGGAACTGTGACTCAAGCCAGGCAAACAAAGGCCCGTGTGGTGCGGGCAGGGCGCACAGCATGGCGTGGTCTTCTCCGGCCAGCGTTTCCCACAGCGCCATATTGCCCAGCAGCAAGCGTGCCGCGTGGTCGGCTCGACTGGCGGGCACGGTGCGAGGGCCTGTGAAAACCGGTGGCTGGTCGCGTTTGAAGCGGCTGTTGCCAAACTTGCTGTTGGGCGTCCAGTTGGGGTTTTTGCGCTGCCAGTTGCTGCCCGATCCGTTGCCGCCAGCGTTGTTGTAAGCGCTGCCATAAGCGGGTGCACCTGAGCCACTGCCATAAGGGCTTTCACCCGCCCAAGCGGGGGGCTCGCCGTAGTGCGGCTCGAAGGTGTGGTGTTCGTCAGCGGCCGCGCTGGCTTGGTGGAAAGCGGCGTTGGCAGACTGCATGGATGGGGCTGCCGCGTTGGCTGGGTTGCGAGGCGCAAAGCGTTGGTCACTGGCCGCTTGCTGACCCCACAGTTTTTCGAGTCCGGCCGTTTCCAGCTGAATGAGTTGCGCCAGCTCAGACAGCAGTTGCTGCTTAAGCGCCCCATCGGGCAGCAGCTGCCACAAGGGGCGGGCCTGGCTGGACAGGCGGGCACGGCCTTCGGCGGTTTGCAGGTCGCAGTCGGCGCTGGCCGCTTCGATCAAAAAGCGCGACAGGGGCATGGCTTGTTTGATTTGCTCGGCAAAAGCGTCTTGGCCAAACTCGCGCACGTAGCTGTCCGGGTCGTGCTCGGCGGGCAAAAACAAAAACTTGATGCTGCGCACATCGGTGGCGTAGGGCAGTGCGCCGTCGAGCGCCTTGCGGGCGGCGCGTCGGCCTGCGCCATCGCCGTCAAAGCTGAAGACCACGGCGTCGGTGAAGCGGAACAGCTTTTGCACATGGTCGGGCGTGCAAGCCGTGCCCAAGGTGGCGACCGAATTGGCAAAGCCCAGTTGGGCCAGGGCCACCACGTCCATATAGCCTTCGGTCACGAGCACGAAGCCTGCGCTGTGCAGGGCTTCGCGGGCTTCGTACAGGCCATACAGCTCGCGGCCTTTGTGAAAGACTGGGGTTTCGGGCGAGTTGAGGTATTTGGGGGTGCCGCTGCCGATCACCCGTCCGCCAAAGCCGATGCACTCGCCCTTGATGTTGCGGATCGGGAACATGATGCGGTCCCGAAAGCGGTCGTAGCGTTTGTCGTCTTCCTCATTCACGATGACCAAGCCACTTTCGGCCAGCAGCGGATCGTCGTATTTGGGGAAGATGCTGGCGAGAGAGCGCCAGCCTTCGGGCGCGTAGCCCAGTCCAAAGCGCTTGGCGATCTGGCCTGACAATCCCCGGCCCTTGAGGTAGTCCACGGCCCGGGGCGTGGTCTTGAGTTCGTCGCGGTAGGCCTGTCCGGCTTTTTCGAGCACGTCGCTCAGGCTGTCTTGCTTGGCTTTTGCAGCGGCCGCTTTGGCGCGGTCTTCGGGCGACTGCTGCTCTTCGGGCACCACCATGCCCGTTTGTTGGGCCAGATCTTTCACGGCCTCAATGAAGGTCATGCCCGCGTGTTCCATCAAAAAGCCGATGGCGTTGCCGTTTTTGCCGCAGCCAAAGCAGTGGAAAAACTGCTTGGTGGGACTGACGCTGAAGCTGGGGGATTTTTCGCCGTGGAAGGGGCACAGCCCCATGAAATTGGCCCCGCCTTTCTTGAGCTGCACGTACTTGCCCACGATGTCGACCACGTCGACGCGGGACAGCAACTCCTGGATGAAAGACTGGGGGATGGCCATAAGGGGCTATTTTCGCCGATTAGGGCGAGTCATTGCAGCGGCCGAGAGACTTGTTTCGGGGCAAACCAGCATGGATTTTTGATGGGGCTTAGGCAAACTGTGGAACATGGAACCCACAGCCGAAACGGAATGCCTCATGACCGATACCAAAGTCAGCATCTTTGACCAAGATTTGCCCCAGACACCCGCCAACCATGCACCGATGTCGCCATTGAGCTTCATTGAGCGCACAGCCGAGGTTTACCCGACGCGCTTGGCCATCGTGCACGGTGAGTTGCGCCAGGACTGGGCGACCACCTACCGTCGCAGTCGTCAGCTGGCCAGCGCGTTAAGCAAGGCGGGCATCGGCAAGAATGACACGGTGGCGGTGATGTTGCCCAACACGCCGCCCATGGTGGAGGCGCACTTTGGCATCCCGATGGCCGGTGCGGTGCTCAATGCGCTCAACACCCGTCTCGATCCGCAAACCATCGCCTTCATGCTGGACCACGGCGAGGCCAAAGCGGTGATCGTGGACCCGGAGTTTTCGGGCACCCTGAAAAATGCGCTGGCCTTGCGTCAATCCTCCACACCGATATTGGTGTTGGATGTGGAGGACGCGCTGTACAACGGACCGAGTGAAAAGATCGGTGCAAGCACTTATGAAGCTTTTGTGGCCAGTGGTGATGCGGCGTTTGCCTGGAGCTTGCCCGCCGACGAGTGGGATGCGATTGCACTGAATTACACCAGTGGCACCACGGGCAACCCCAAGGGCGTGGTGTATCACCACCGGGGTGCTGCAACGAACGCGATCTCGAACATTCTGGAGTGGGACATGCCCAAGCACGCGGCGTATTTGTGGACGTTGCCCATGTTTCATTGCAATGGCTGGTGCTTTCCGTGGACGCTGGCCGCACGCGCAGCCGTCAACGTGTGTTTGCGTCGGGTCGATGCGCAGGCGATTTTTGACGCGATCCGCCAACATGGTGTGACCCATTACTGCGGAGCGCCCATCGTGCATGGCTTGCTGGTCAACGCGCCGCAGTCTATGAAAGCGGGTGTTCCCGCGGGTGTTAAGGCCATGGTGGCGGGGGCTGCACCGCCTGCCTCAATGATCGAAGGAATGGAGCAGATGGGATTTGATCTGACCCATGTGTATGGCTTGACGGAGGTCTATGGCCCGGCCACGGTCTGTGCCAAACATGATGACTGGAATGCATTGGATATTGGCGAGCGTGCTCGCCTGAACGCCCGCCAAGGCGTGCGCTACCACTTGGAGCGCGATGTGCGTGTGCTCGACCCTGAAACGATGCAGCCCGTGCCGCAAGACGGCGAGACCATGGGTGAAATCATGTTCAAGGGGAACATCGCGATGAAGGGCTATTTGAAGAACCCTAAAGCGACGCAGGAGGCCTTTGCAGGCGGCTGGTTCCACAGTGGTGATTTGGCCGTGCAATACCCCGATGGCTACATCAAGATCAAGGACCGCAGCAAGGACATCATCATCTCGGGTGGCGAGAACATCTCGTCCATTGAGGTTGAAGACGTGCTGTACCGCCACCCCGATGTGCTGGCGGCGGCCGTGGTGGCCAAGCCCGATGCGCGCTGGGGTGAGACACCTTGCGCCTTTGTGGAGCTCAAAGCCGGAGCGCAGACCACGCCCGAGCAGATCGTGGCGCACTGCAAGCAACATCTGGCGGGTTTCAAGGTGCCGCGTGCAGTGGTGTTTGGTGAATTGCCCAAGACCAGTACCGGCAAGATCCAGAAGTTTGAGTTGCGTAAATTGGCGGGCTCAGCCCAGGCCATTGATGTGTGATTCGTGATGACGCGCTTGGCGCCCTGGTGATCCTGTCGCCCCAAAACAAAGGCCACCCGAAGGTGGCCTTTGTTTTCCAGGTCTGAATATTTCAGGCGAGAAATGCAGAGATCAAGTCAATTACTTGGCTTTGCTCTTCTTCGATTTTTTACTTTTCTTGGTGGCCTTGTGGGCCGCCTTTTTCTTGGCCGGGGCTTCGGCTTTCGGGGCCGCTGCCGGAGCTGGGGCGACGGCCGGGGTGGCTGTCACAGCAGGGGCCGCCGCAGGGGCAGGCGCTGGTGCTGGTGCAGCCGTTTGAGCCATGGCGGCGGCAGCGAGCAAGCTGCTCAGAACGGTTGTGATGGACTTGATCATGCTAACCCTTTGGAAAATCTGGTGAAAGTAAGAAAACGCATCCGTATTATGAGAGTGCGTCGACGCCTTTGGGCTCGGTGCCGTTGATTTTTTTACGCAATGTCAAATGCGTGGGTGCCAAAGTGCCCTGCGCGCCGATCGGCAAAGTAGTGCTCCAAGGTTTCCTTGACGGTTCTGAACGCCAATTCCTCCCAAGGAATCTCTTCCTCCTTGAACAGTCGCGCTTCCATGGTTTCATGGCCGGGGTCAAATTCGTCGCTGGTCAGGCGGGCCCGGTAATACAAGTGCACTTGGCCCACGCGGGGCACACTCATCACGGTGAACAGGTCTTCCATGATGAATTGCGCGCCGGCTTCCTCGGTGGTTTCCCGAGCAGCCCCCTCTGAGGTGGATTCGCCCAACTCCATGAAGCCTGCGGGCAAAGTCCATTTTCCTTTGCGGGGTTCGATGTTGCGTTTGCACAGCAACACCTGTTCGCCCCAAACAGGTACGGTGCCGACCACGTTGAGCGGGTTTTCATAATGGACGGTGTGGCAAACCGTGCAAATGGCCCGTTCGCGGGTGTCGCCATCGTCCGGCAGGCGGCGCGCCACCAGTGCGCCGCATTGTCGGCAGTGTCGAATGGTGCGGTCAAACATCATGAAGGGAACTCAAGGTGAGGAATCAACAGAAAAAGCGTAAACGCAGCAAGTCTAACCAGTCCGCATAAAAAAGCCCCCAAGGTCATGAACCATGGAGGCCGTTTCGGGTCATGGACCGGATCAGGTGAGGTACTGGATCAGGAACAAAGAGATGCCGGGGAAGAACAGCAACAGCAGGGTACGGATGGTGTCGCTGATCAGGAAAGGCATGATGCCTTTGTAGCTTTCGCTCAGCGGCACGTCCTTGGCCATGCCGTTGACCACATACACGTTCAGGCCCACCGGGGGCGCCAACATGCCAAAGCCCACGGTCATCAGCACCATGATGCCGAACCAGATGGCGGTGTGTTCAGGCGTCATGCCGAAGTCGAGCTTCATGATGATGGGGAAGAAGATCGGGATGGTCAACAGCAGCATGGACAGCTCGTCCATCACCGCGCCGAGTACCACATACAGCAGCAAGATGCCCGAGACCACCATCAGCGGGGCCAGGTTCATTGACACCACCAGTTCAGCCAGCTGGCCGGGCACTTGGGTGCGGGCCAAAGAGGCGTTCATGACGTCCGCTCCCATGAAAATCATGAAAATCATGGCGGAGCTGAGGGCGGTGGCGTGGAAGCAGTGCAGGAATTTTTCCCAGGTCAATTCACGTTTGAGCAAAGCGGCCAAAAACGTGGATGCAGCGCCCACTGCCGCACCTTCTGTTGGTGTGAAGAAGCCCGCGTAGATACCACCAAACACAATCACGAAGATGGAGGCAATCGGTAAGATGCCTTTGAGCGACTCGAACGTCAGCTTTTCACGGTCTTCCTGATCGGGGGCTTGGCCAGGGACCAAGCGCACGTAAATCGCGATCGCGATCATGTAGCCGACCATGGCGATGATGCCCGGCATCATGGCTGCCGCAAACAGCTTGGCGATGTTTTGCTCGGTCAGGATGGCATAAATCACCAGCGGCACAGACGGTGGGATCAAGATGCCCAGCGTGCCACCTGCGGCCAAGGTGCCCGTGGCCAGGCGGCCTGAGTAGCCATGGCGTTTCATCTCGGGCAAGGCGACACCCGTGATGGTGGCCGCTGTGGCCACAGAGGAGCCGCAAATGGCACCGAATGCGCCGCAAGCCAGCACCGCGCCCATGGCCAGTCCGCCCTTGAATCGCCCCATGACCGCAGCAGCGAACTGGAACAGTGCTTTGCTGATACCGCCTTGGGTTGCGAAATTTCCCATCAAGATGAACAGGGGGATGACCGACAGGTCATAGTTAGCGAGTCGGGCAAAAGCCAGATTGTTCAGGAAGTTCAGGAAAGGCGAGAGACCGGACTGCAGGATGAAGCCCACCGCACCGGCCAGGAACATGGCACCCGCGATCGGGACGCGCACGACCATGAGCATCAACATGATGCCGAAAATCAGCAGAGCCAAAGTGATCGGGGTCATGACGAAGCCTTGTTGTTTTTGTCAAATTGAGAAAGTGCTTGCATGGCGGCAATCAGGGCGGTGATGCCAAAGGGAATGCACATGCTGGTGAAAACGATCCAATCGGGAAAGCCCAACAGCATGGATGCGCCCAGTGTTTCCTTGGCGTTGATGGCCGCAGCGCCGCATCGCCAAGCCAGCAGAAAAAAGATCAAGGTCATGAACAAGTCGCCCAAGCGGTCGAGCTTGAAGTTGGTGGCTTCGCTGCATTTGGCTGTGAAGAAGTCAACGATGATGTTTTCACGCTTGAGCTGGCACAAGGGCATGAACAGCGCAATCGCTGCACCTGCGCCAACGCCGGTCAATTCAAAGTCGCCAATCAGTGCGGAGTCGAAAAAGTTACGCCCGATCAGGCTGTAACAGGTCATCAGCATCAGGCTGGTCATGACCAGCCCGCCCAATATGCTGCAGAAGCGGGCGATCCGCTCCAGGGGATTTGAGAACATCATTGTGGGGGTCGCAGAGCGGAAAAGTGAAACATCTTATGGAGTGCTTGCGACGGTGAGGCGCGCACCCGCAGTCCATCAAAAAAAGAGCAGGGAAGTCCCTGCTCTTGGGTAACGTCAAAGCGACAATTACTTGGTGTACTGCTTGATCAGGTCGGTGGCTGTTTGCAGCATGCCTTTGCCGTCCATGCCCTTGCCGGTCATCTCGGCAACCCAAGCATCGTCCAGCGCGTCTGTGGCTTTCTTCCATTTTTCCAGTTCAGCTTTGGGGATGATGCTGATTTTCTGGTTGGCCGAAGCTTCAAACACTTTTTTGCCAGGAACGTCGTGGCCGGCTTGGGTTTTGCCCATGAATGCCGAGAGTTCACGGCCAGAGTTCTTGTCGATCACCGCTTTCAGGTCCGCAGGCAGCGACTCGTACTTGGCCTTGTTCATCGGCACCACGAATACGGTGGTGTAGAGCGCGTTGTAGCTGCGGTCGGTTTCGGCTGTGAAGTTGGTCAATTCGTTGACCTTCAGGCCAGGTGCGACCTCGTAGGGAATCACGGCACCGTCGATCACACCTTTGGACAAGGCTTCAGGCACTTGCGGTACAGGCATGGCCACGGGGGTTGCACCCATCATCGCGACCATTTTGTTGACCTGACGTGTGGGTGCACGAACTTTCATGCCCTTGAGGTCGGCCATGGTTTGCACGGCTTTGGTTTTGGTGTAAATGTTGCCTGGGCCGTGCACGTGGATGGCCAGCATCTTCACGTCTTTGTAGTCATCCTGGGCGAACTTTTGAGCGTAGTCCCAGGCGGCGCGGCTGGTGGCTTCTGCATTGGTCATCATGAACGGCAATTCGAACACTTCGAGCTTGGCCAGCTTGGGTGTGTAGGCTTGTAATGTCCAGGCCACGTCCACGACGCCGTCACGGGCTTGTTCATACAGTTGCACCGGTGTTCCGCCCAATTGCATGGAGGGAAAAATTTCACATTTCAGGCGGTCCTTGGAATCGCGTGCAATGTTTTTGCACCACTCGCCCAGCATGGTGGTGTGCTGGATGGTTTGTGGACCTAAAAAGTGGTGCACTTTCAAGGTGATGGTTTGGGCGTGTACGCCCAAGCCTGCGGCCATCAGGCCAATGGCCAAGGCAGTGTGTTTCAAAAATGGGGTCATAAAAGTGTCTCCTTTACAGATGCAAAAGTGGATGATAAATCAACCGATTGGTCGGGTAATGGCCATGAATGTGAATTATCTTGCAAGAAAATGTCGGTCAGCTAAGGGTAAACGCCATGTATTTGGTGTTTCTTGCACTTTTGTTCATTATTTGACAGTGACTTGAAGGCTGCCCAAGCCGGCCACTTGGCCCACCAAGGTGTCTCCGGCGACCACGGCCGCCACCCCTTCCGGTGTGCCGGTGTAAATCAGATCGCCGGGTTGGAGTTCCCAAGCGGCAGACAGGTGCTCGATGGTTTCTGCCACATTCCAGATCAGCTTGGCCACGTTGCTGCGCTGCCGGTCGGCACCGTTGACTTGCAAGCTGATTTCGGCGTTGTTCACATCACCGGCTTGTGCCATGGGCGTGATCGGGCCGATGGGTGCCGAATGGTCAAAGGCTTTGCCGATGCACCAGGGGCGGCCTTGCTTTTTCATCTCGTTTTGCAGGTCGCGGCGCGTCATGTCCAAGCCCACGGCGTAACCGTAGATGTGTTTGGCGGCATCTGCCGCTTTGATATTTCGTCCGCCTTGGCCGATGGCCACCACCAGTTCGATCTCGTGGTGCAGGTTTTGAGTCAGGCTGGGGTAGGGCATTTGGCCGGTTTGTCCCGCTTCCACCACGACCAAGCTGTCGGTCGGTTTCAGGAAAAAGAAAGGAGGCTCACGCCCTGTGAAGCCCATTTCTTTGGCGTGTTCTTCGTAGTTGCGGCCTACACAATAAATGCGGTGCACCGGAAAGCGTTCGGGCTGGCCCAGGACGGGTACGGAGACGGTGGGCGTTGGTGGAAATACAAAACTCATGAAACACTTTCGAAAGTGGAAGATGTGAGAGGTGGGTTAAAAATTTTGCTAAGCGCGCTTACTATAGGAGCCTGAACCAGGACAGCGACTGGTGATAACCCTGCTTTTAATGGAGAGCCCCCGAAATGACGCACAGCTTTGATTTGAACGCAGCGCCGGGACATCTTATTCGGCGAGCGCACCAAATTTCTGTGGCGATCTTCAACGAGCATCTGTCCGCGTCCGATGTCACGCCGGTTCAGTTCGCGATCTTGAATGCCTTGCTGGACACGCCGGGCGTGGATCAAATCACACTGGCCAAACATGTGGCTTTTGACCCGGCGACCTCGGGTTCGGTGATTGGCCGATTGGAAAGCAAGGGCTGGGTTGAGCGGCGTGCTGACGAAGTGGATCGGCGGCGCAAGTTGCTGGTGCTGACCCCTCAGGGTTTGCAGGCCCTGCAGGGCATGCAGTCTGCAGTTGCGGCGGTTCAGTCGGAGATTTTGTCGCCGCTGGCGTCGCAAGAGCAGGCGCAGCTCATGCGCTTGCTCAACCAGTTGGTGGCAGGTCACGCTCTGTCTTGATGGCGGTTGATTGACGTGGCGCTCGGATGCCGATTCAGGCTGATTTGGCCGTCAGCTCGAAGTGCTCCACGTGCGGCGGTGCAGCGAAGAACGGGCCCACGATGGCGCGCCATTCAGTGAAGAGTGGTGATTCGCGAAACCCCACGGTGTGGTCTTCCAGGGTGTCCCAGAAAATTTGCAACACATAGCGTTCGGGGCTTTCAATACCGCGGTTGACCTTGCCGCCTTGAAAACCCTTGGCTTTGCAAGCCACGGTGTTCAAGCCGAGTTCAATGGCTTTTTCAAATGCAGCTTGCTGTCCGGGGTGGATTCGGATGTCGGCGAGTTCGAGGATCATGGTGTGGTTCAGATCAAAGTGAGTTGACCCGCAACCTTAACGCATTTCGGTGCCTGAAGAAGAAGCTTGCGCCCTATCGCTCATGCCGTGCTGGCTCTGGTTTGCCGGGGCCGTGAGGCATGCCAGACCATTGCAGCAAAAAGCACCGAGACCAGTGCCAGCGCCGCTGTGCTGGTGATCCAGAACGTGTCCACGCTGGCGCGCATGGGCCAACCCGCCCAATCCAGGCCTTGGTATGCCAGTCGATAACCGCCATACAGCCCGACACCCCAGAGCAAGGCGGTGTAGACCACCAGCGGGAGCATCGTGATCCGGTAGCAGCGCAGCAAGTAAGCGCAAACCGCTTGCACGGCGTCGGCCAGGTGGTAAAGCGCCACCCAAGCCAGCCACACGCTGGCCGCTTGCACCACGCGGGGATCGGTGCTGAAAGCGTTGGCCAAGACTTCGCGGCCCATGAACAAGAGCATTGCGCCGAGCAATGCCGCGCCAATGGCCAAGCCAATCCCCATGCCGGCGGCGCGGCGTGCCTTGTGTGCTTGGCCAGCGCCGAGCCAATAGCCTGTGCGTGCGCTGCTGGCAATGCCCAAAGCCAGAGGGACCATGTACAGCACGGCGGCCAGACTGGCGGCAATCTGGTGGCTGGCCAATGCCACAGCGCCCAGCCGTGCGATGAACAAGGCCATCAAGGTGAACGAAGTCACCTCGACCATGATGGACAATCCGGCGGGCACGCCCAAGGCCAGGAAACGCCGGATCACGGGCCAGTCCGGTTTTTCGGGACGCTGCCACAAACGATAGGCTTGGTAGATGTCTTGTGTGCGCAACAGCCACAGACCCGCCAGCAGCATGAGCGTGTTGACCGTGAGCGTGGCCCAGGCGCAGCCCACCACCCCCATGCCCGCAAAACCGGCCCCACCAAAAGTCAGGACAAAAGACAAAGGCACTTTGACCAGCAAGGCCCCAGCTTGCAACCAGGTGACCAAGCGTGGATGTCCCAGACTTTGGTTCAGGGTGCTGTACATCCGAAACAACAACGAAGGCACCAAGGCCAGCGCCAGGATGCGCAAATAGGCCCGCACATCGGGCCAAAGATCCGGGGGCACTTCGGTGGCGGACAGCCAAAGGTCAGGAAACCACAGGCCGCTGATGCCGATCACGGCAGCGCCTGCTGCGATGTAGAGCGCTTGTCTGACCGAGCGCCCAACTTCTGCTTGACGACCTGCGCCGTGCAGCTCCGCCCAAACGGGCAGCAAAGCTTGCAGCAGCCCATTCAAGGCCACATAAATACTGATGTAGATGGAAGAGGCCAGCGACAAAACCGCCAGCGCTTGTGGGCTGTACCGGCCTGCGATCAAGGTGTCGGCGATGCCAAAGGACATCACGGCCAGCTGCCCCACCAGAACGGTGCCGGCATGGCGGGCGATGGTGCGCAGCTCGGACATGGCTCAGCGTGCAGGTGTAGCCGGAGAAGTGTCGGACTTTGTGGCTGGACGGAAAATGATCAGGGTTTCGGATTTGTCGGTAGGGCGCTTGATGGCCGCTTCTTCAACCCAGCCCAGCGACTTGATTTTGGCCGACAGCAGGGACCGGTTGACGTTGTCCATGAGCAGCCAGGCGCAGTCGGGTTGCGGTGTCTGCATCGGCACGAGCCTGGCTTGGGCGTGGTACATCAAAGCAGCGCCTTGGGCTTTGGAGATCCCTGCGTATTGAAGGCAAGCGCTGGGGCCTGTGATGCGGGTGACTTTCTGGACCAAGGGCGCATAGCTTCTGGCGTAGTCCAGCAATGGCAGCCACAAGGTGGTCAGCAGCAGCCAGCAAAGCACCGCGCCACCTGCGGGCAACACCAGGCTTTTCCAAATGGCAGCACGGTGGTAGCCCGTGCGCCACTTCACCAGTGCCGCCCATGCCACCGTGGCGGCCAGTGCCAAAGCAAAAGCCCCGACAGAAAACGCCGGTACAAACTCCGGTGCCAGGCGTGCAACATTGGCCGCTGGCCTGGCAGGTGTGCCCGTTTGCATGGCCACCCAGACCACCCAAATGGTGAGTGCGCAAACACTGAAAAACAGCAGGGTGAACCAGTCGATCAAGGCCCCCAGGCTGCGTTTGAGTGTGGGCAATGCCAAGGCGGCCAAAGTGGCGATGGCCGGCAATGATGTCAAAAGCGCACGGTCAGACAGGCCCGTGAACCAAGTTGCGCCGACCGTCACCGTCACGAACCACAGCGGCAAACCCAGGTGGGGGTAACGCCAGCCTTGTGACAATTGCCCGCGCCAGCGCCACAGTGACCACAGTGCCAATGGCCAAGCCGGCCATGTGAACCAGGCGATCAGTTTGGCCAAAACATGCAAGTCGACCATTCTGTGTGGCACCACGCGCCAGCGCCACAAATCCAGTGCGCCGGCTGTGGTGATGCACAGCAGGCAGATGAGTGCCAGAAGACCCAAATCGAGCATGCTCAAGCGGCGTTGCGCAGGGGCAGCTTGCGCTGTGGCGCAAATGACCGAGCCACCGATGCCCAGCCACAATGCCAAAGTCGGGGCTCCTGACAGGGTCAGGCCCAACATGCCTGTGGTGATGGCCACTGCACTTTGCAGGCGGTGGCGTGTCAATGTGGCCAAGCCAAAAAACAACAAGGCAGCGAAGCACAACTGGCTGAGGGCTGGCGTGGTTTCGTGTGACAGCTGAGCCAAGCCCAGGCAGGCCAGCAGCGCCAGCAAGCCCCCATCGGCCATGGCACGTGCGTAGTCGGCAGGTTTGGCTTCGCCACCAAATGCAAACGCCACCGGCTGCGCGGCAGGGTGGCGGGTCAATGCATAGACCCCGTACCAGGTTGCTGCCAGCGTGGTGATCAGCATGGCGATGAAAGGCAAGCGGGCAAAGGTGTCTTCGAATCCGGAAGGGGCCAGCCGAATAAAAGTGGCCCCCAGCCAATAAGGCAGCAAGGCCAAGTTGCTGTCTGGGCTGCCCAGCAGTGTGGGTTTGAGCCAGCTGACCATGTCCCCCATCCCCGGTTTGGCCAGTTGCAACATGTAGCCGAAGGCTTCAATGTCTTGCGCTTTCCAAAGGGTTCGCCCCCAAAAACCGGGCAGCACATAGGCTGCGCACAACAACAACAGGGCCATGCGCGGCAGTCTGCGCACGGCACTCTGTGCAACGATGGCGGGGGTAGGGTGGTTCACAGGTTCAAAAGATATCAGTTCCGGGGCGTTGGGTGCAGCAGCTTGCAGCGAGGCCGCCCCATGCAAAAAGGGCAGGCCGGTTGCCCGGGCTGCCCTTTTGGGGTCACCAATTCGCGAATTACTTGGCGATGGTGGTGGTCTTGCCGAAACGGTTGCGGAATTTCTCCACACGGCCGCCCATGTTGTCGACCGACTTTTGTGTGCCGGTGTAGAAGGGGTGCGACTCGCTGGTCGTGTCCAGCTTGTACAGCGGCAACTCGCGGCCGTCTTCCATGGTGATCATTTCTTTGGTGTTAGCACATGAGCGTGTCACGAACTTGAAACCATTGGACATGTCTTGGAAGCAAATTTCACGGTAGTTGGGGTGAATGCCGTCTTTCATGGGGAAATCCTTTTATTTTCGCTACGGTAGCCACACTTCAGCCTATCTGAGTGCACTTTCCGCAAAACCTGACGATTATAGAGCATCAACCACCGCGACGCATCATGTCGAAGAACTCGGAGTTGTTCTTGGTGGCTTTCATGCTCTTCAAGACCATTTCCATCGCCTCGATTTCGTCCATGTTGTACATGAATTGGCGCAAGATGCGGGTTTTTTGCAGCACTTCGGGCTGCAAGAGCAACTCTTCACGGCGGGTGCCGCTGCGGTTGAGGTTAATGGCCGGGAACACGCGCTTTTCGTACAAACGGCGCTCCAGGTGGATTTCGCAGTTGCCCGTGCCCTTGAATTCTTCAAAGATCACTTCGTCCATGCGGCTACCGGTGTCGACCAAGGCGGTAGCGATGATGGTGAGGCTGCCGCCTTCTTCCACATTGCGGGCCGCGCCAAAGAAGCGCTTGGGGCGCTGCAGGGCGTTGGCATCCACACCGCCCGAGAGCACTTTGCCCGATGAAGGCACCACGTTGTTGTAGGCGCGGGCCAGGCGTGTGATCGAGTCCAGCAAGATCACCACGTCTTTTTTCAGCTCCACCAGACGCTTGGCGCGTTCGATCACCATTTCGGCCACGTGCACGTGACGCGAAGCGGGTTCGTCAAAGGTGGAAGAAATCACTTCGCCGCGCACGCTGCGCTGCATTTCGGTCACTTCTTCAGGGCGCTCATCGACCAGCAGGACCATCAGGTGCACATCGGGGTAGTTGGCGGTGATGGCATGGGCAATCTGCTGCATCATCACGGTCTTGCCCGACTTGGGCTGCGCCACGATCAAGGCGCGCTGGCCACGGCCGAGCGGGGCAATGATGTCGATCACGCGGCTGGTGATGTTTTCTTCGCCCTTGATGTCGCGCTCCAGACGCATCTGCTCTTTGGGGAACAGGGGCGTCAAGTTCTCGAACATCACCTTGTGTTTGTTGTTCTCGGGCAGGTCGTCGTTGACCTTGTCGAGCTTGGTCAGGGCAAAGTAGCGCTCGCCATCTTTGGGAATGCGTACTTCGCCTTCGATCATGTCGCCTGTGTGCAGGTTAAAGCGCCGCACCTGGCTGGGACTGATGTAGATGTCGTCGGTGCTGGCCGTGTAGCTGGAGTCGGGGCTGCGCAGGAAGCCAAAACCGTCAGGCAGGATTTCCAGTACGCCGTCGGCAAACACCTGTTCGCCCGCTTTGGCGCGCTTTTTGATGATGGCAAACATCAGCTCCTGTTTGCGCATGCGGCCGGTGTTCTCGATTTCGAGCGTGTCGGCTTGCTTCAGGAGTTCGGACACATGAAGTGCCTTGAGTTCATTCAAATGCATGGATTTGGCCTGTGGCGAATCGGTCCGTCAGGGACCGTTTTCAGATAAGCGGGTGGAAATGTTCAGAACCGGTTGCCGCCCGGGGTTGGGGGCTGGTGCTTCCGGCAATCAAGGCGCTGATCCCTGTTCGGGTTGCCTTGCGGAAATTATGACAGGTTTTGAAGTGCGCCAGAAAACAAAAAACCGGGCCATTGCTGCCCGGTTCTTGAGGTGTGGCCTGAGTGGTTCAGGCCAAAGCCGACATCAAGCCAGCTGCTGGTCGATGAAAGCGGTCAGTTGTGACTTGCTCATGGCACCCACTTTGGTCGCTGCCAGTTGGCCACCCTTAAAGATCATCAAGGTGGGGATGCCACGGATGCCGAACTTGGCAGGGATGTCGCGGTTGTCGTCCACGTTCATCTTGGTGATCTGCAGCTTGCCTTCGTAGGTGCCAGCCACTTCGTCCAGTATGGGGGCAATCATCTTGCAAGGGCCGCACCACTCGGCCCAGAAGTCGACCACCACCGGTTGGCTCGACTGGAGCACGTCGGCTTCGAAAGTGGCGTCGGTAATGTGTTTGATCAGATCGCTGGCCATGGCCTTTTCCTTGTGAACATTGAAGATGCGGCTAAAGTTACGGCTATTTTGACAGAATCCCACCGCGCTCGTCTGTCGCGTCTGCGTTGCCAACACATCCATCCATGACTTTATCTGCACCCACTTCAATTCTTTCCGATTCTCCTGTGCTGGATGTTGATGTGGCCATTGTGGGCGGTGGCCCCGCAGGACTGATGGCCGCAGAAGTGCTGTCGCAGGCCGGTGTCGCCGTTCATTTGTTCGATGCCATGCCTTCCGTGGGCCGAAAATTTTTGTTGGCCGGCAAGGGCGGCTTGAACCTGACCCATGCCGAGGCGCCCGATGTGTTCCGTACCCGTTATGGCGAACGGCAGACCGAGGTGGGGCAGTGGCTTGACCAGATGGATGCCCAAGCCGTTCGGGATTGGGCCAAGGGCCTGGGGGTCGACACTTTTGTGGGCACGTCCGGCCGGGTATTTCCTCAGGAAATGAAAGCGGCCCCTTTGCTCAGAGCTTGGTTGCACCGTTTGAGGCACCCAGCCTCAGCTGTGCCGGTGCAGTTTCACATGCGCCACCGCTGGCAAGGTTGGGCGGATGACCATTTGGTTTTTCAACCCACTGGCCATGCGGGTGTGACGCGGGTGCGTGCTCGTGCCACCTTGCTGGCATTGGGTGGGGCCAGTTGGCCACGTTTGGGGTCTGATGGCGCGTGGGTGCCCTTGTTGGCCGATCAGGGGGTTGGCATTGCGCCTCTCCAGCCCGCCAATTGCGGATTTGATGTTCTGGGGCGAGAGGGTCAAGGTTGGACCGAGCACTTTCGCAGCCGCTATGCAGGCCACCCGCTCAAGTCGGTGGCACTGAAAGTCGCTGCAGGTACGGCTGCCAGTGTCGGCGTTCAGGCTGGGCTTGCTGGTGAGGTCCGTTTTGATCGCAAAGGTGAGTTTGTCATCACCGATACAGGGGTGGAAGGCAGCCTGATTTACGCCGCGTCGGCTTGGTTGCGAGATGACTTGGCCCAAGGGGCGGCTTGCTTGACGCTGGATTTGTTGCCAGACAAATCACTGGAGCAGGTGCGTTCCGAGGTGCGCTGGCCCCGGGGCAGCCGGAGTTTGTCCAGCCATTTGAAGAGCCGTTTGGGTGTGGATGGCGTCAAGATGGGGCTTTTGCATGAGCTTTGCTCGCCCGACACCCTGGCCAATCCGGACGCCTTGGCGGCCAGCTTGAAGCACTTGTCTGTACCGCTCAAAAGTCCCAGACCTGTGGACGAGGCGATCAGCACGGCTGGCGGCGTCGCTTTGGAGGGCTTAAGCCCTGATTTGATGCTGTCCAAGCGCTCCGGGGTGTACTGTGCTGGTGAGATGCTGGACTGGGAGGCCCCGACGGGCGGCTATCTGCTGACCGCTTGTTTGGCCAGCGGTTGGCGTGCGGGTAAAGGTATTTTGGCAAATTTGTAACAATTTTTTTACAAATGGTGTATTCCTGCGGGTCATGTGCTGCGTTGTTGTCATGTGAATAACTTCATCCATAACGAGGTCGACATGACTCCAGAAGCTTCCCAAGAATACCAACGCGCCGTTGAAGAGGCCGCCAACGCCTTCATGAAAGTGATGGCTTTGCGTGGTTTCAACGTGCGTGACTACCCTCAAAATTTTGTCGCCCAGATGGCCGCTCAAACACGGCTGGCCTTCGAGACCCATCGGGCTGGGGCGCACAAAAATGCCGATGCGCTGGTCTCCGAGTTGCTGCGTGCCGCGCCAACAGCGCCTCAGTTGGTGAGTTCCACCAAAGTCAAATCCTTGCCTTTTCCAGCGCTGCGCCGTCGAATGGCTTGATTTGTCTTTAGGGTGTTCAGGGTGACTTTGGGTGCTTGCGGGACTGCAAGCCGCAGAAATCACTGCCTTGATGTAAGTTGACGAGCCTTGACCCCGGCACTGGATTCACAGTTAGGGCTGCTTGGTTCCCCACCTGACCCGGTTGGCCGCTTCACCATGCGGGAAGGCCCGTCAAGATCGATTGTAGGCGAGCTTGATGGCGCTTTTCAGTCCTGGGCTGTTTTTTCCTGTTTTCCACAAGATCAGCCAGTGGGCTTGACCGCTTCATGCAACTTGCGACAACAGGCCCTCAATAGTGCCTCGTGAGCCCGATAGAATCAGGTCCATGTCTTACCTTGTTCTCGCGCGCAAATACCGCCCCCGCAATTTCACCGAAATGGTGGGGCAGGAGCACGTGGTTCAGGCCCTGACCAATGCTTTGGTGCAGCAGCGCCTGCACCACGCCTACCTCTTCACCGGCACCAGGGGGGTGGGCAAAACCACCGTTTCGCGCATTTTGGCCAAGTCGCTCAACTGTCAGGGCGTGGACGGGCAGGGCGGCATCACCGCCGAGCCCTGTGGCGTGTGCCAGGCCTGCCGCGACATCGATGCCGGGCGCTTTGTGGACTACACCGAGCTGGACGCGGCCTCGAACCGGGGTGTGGACGAGGTGCAAAGCCTGCTGGAGCAGGCGGTTTACAAGCCGGTGCAAGGGCGCTTCAAGGTCTTCATGATCGACGAGGTGCACATGCTGACCAACACCGCCTTCAATGCGATGTTGAAGACGCTGGAAGAACCCCCCGAATACCTCAAGTTCGTGCTGGCCACGACCGACCCGCAAAAAGTGCCCGTGACGGTGCTGTCCCGCTGCCTGCAATTCAATTTGCGCCCGATGGCCCCTGAAACGGTGTTTGAACACCTGACCCAGGTGCTGGCGGCCGAGCAACTCACTGCCGAGCCCTTGGCTTTGCGCCTGCTGGCCCGGGCTGCCCGTGGCTCCATGCGTGATGCGCTGAGCCTGACCGATCAGGCGATTGCCTTTGGCAATGGGTTGGTACAAGAAACCGGTGTGCGCCAGATGCTGGGCAGCGTGGACCGCAGCCATGTGCTGCAAATGATCCGTGCGCTGACCGACGGCGATGGTGCTGCCGTGGTGGCCCAGGTCAATGCCCTGCGTTTGCAAGGCGTGTCGGCTGCAGCCACGCTGGAAGACATGGCCATGTTGCTGCAGCGCATGGCCGTGATGCAGATGGTGCCGATCATGGCGCAAGACGGCGATGACCCCGACACCCAAGGTTTGGCCGATCTGGCCCAGGCCATGCCAGCCGAAGAAACCCAGCTGCTGTACAGCCTGTGCCTGCATGGGCGCACGGAGTTGGGTCTGGCCCCAGACGAATATGCGGCGCTGACCATGGTGTTGCTGCGCCTGCTGGCCTTCAAACCCCAAGCGGGGATGGCTGAAAAAAAAAGCCCGCGAATCAGCCCTGAGCCACTGACGCAGACCGCTGCCCCTTCTGTGGCAGCCGGCACACCGCTTGCACCTGCCGCTGTCGCACCGGCACCTGCAGACATGCAGCCTCGACCGACCGCAACACGCCCAGGGCCAGCAGCGGCCATTGCATCCACGCCAGCGGTGGTGGCAAGTGCCATGCAAGCTGTTGCCGTTTCGAGCTTGTCCCCGACCCCGGCTCCGACGCCTGAATCAGCGTCAGCAGCAGCCGTGCAGGTGCCCGCGCCCTCAGTTCAGTCTGTGCAGTCGGAGCCGCCTCCATGGGAAGATTGGCCTGACACGACCGATGACGCCGAGCAAGAGCCCATGCCTTCGGTTTCATGGCCCCCTGAGTCTCACGCACCCGCATTGCGGTCTTTACCCGTGCGTGAGGCCTCCGAGCCCTCCGTGCGGGTCGACGTGCCCAAGCCAGAGAGCAGCACACCTTTGCACGCAACGCCCGAAGGCGATGTCTGGCTGGAAGTGGTGCAAGGCTTGATGGCGCAAGAGGCCATCACGGCCTTGGTGCGAGAGCTGGCTTTGCAGTCCCAATTGGTGGCCCGCGATGGGGACCAATGGCAACTGCGCGTAGAGCGTGAGACCTTGAATCACCCAGCCAGCCGTGAGCGTCTGCAAGCCGCGTTGCTGGCCGCAGGGCATGGCGATGTCAAGTTCCACATTGAAATCGGCCAAGTCACCGACAGCCCAGCCAAGCGTTTGGCTGTTCTGGCCGCAGCCAAAATGGTGGCTGCCCAAGAGTTGATTCAGAACGACCCGCTGGTGCAGGCCATGGTGCGAGACTTCGGCGCCAGAATCGTTCCTGGCAGCATCCAGTTGATTTGATTTTTACCTTCTATTTCATCCCCGTTCAAAGGAAACCCCATGTTCAACAAAGGACAACTCGCTGGCTTGATGAAACAAGCCCAAGCCATGCAGGACAACCTCAAAAAAGCCCAGGACGAACTGGCTTTTGTCGAGGTGGAAGGCCAATCCGGTTCGGGCATGGTCAAGGTATTGATGACTTGCAAGCACAGCGTGCGCCGCGTCACCATTGACCCCAGCTTGCTGGCCGATGACAAAGACATGCTGGAAGACCTGGTGGCGGCCGCCTTCAATGACGCTGTGCGCATGGCCGAAGAAGTGTCGCAACAAAAAATGGGCAAGCTGACCGCCGGTTTGCCTCCGGGCATGAAATTGCCTTTCTGATCGACTGATCTTCCAACATGGCCGACACACACGCACTTGCCACTTTGGTCCAGGCCCTCAAGGGCTTGCCGGGGGTAGGCATCAAGTCGGCCCAACGCATGGCGTTTCAGTTGTTGCAAAACGACCGCGCCACGGCCAGGCAGCTGGCCGCGGCTTTGCAAAATGCGGTTGAGAAAATTCAGCATTGCGAGTGTTGCCACACCTTCACCGAAGCCGAGTTGTGCGACACCTGCCTGGATTTGACGCGTGACCGCACGCTGCTGTGCGTGATCGAGACGCCGGCCGATCAATCGGCCATTGAACGCACCGGCACTTACCGAGGGCTGTATTTTGTGCTCATGGGCAAACTCAGCCCGCTGGACGGCATTGGCCCACACGACATCGGTCTGGCCAAACTCAAGAAGCGGGTGGCCGATGGCGTGTTGACTGAAGTGATTCTGGCGACCAACTTCACCGCCGAGGGTGAGGCCACGGCCCATGTGATCTCGGAGATGATTCGGCAGCAAGGCCTGAAAGTGACCCGTTTGGCGCGTGGTGTGCCCGCAGGCAGTGAGCTGGAATACGTGGATTTGGGCACCATCGCCCACGCCTTGGTCGACCGACGCTGAAACCACAAGGGGTTTGTCGCCCCAGGTTTCATGCTGGCCTTGTTCTGTCAACTACCTGCAATCCATTACGTGAAAACCCGCTCGGGATGATTCCCGATGCGTCAAGGCCCGCTTGTGCCTATGCTCAAGGCATCGAATTTCCGATGTGCACTGGAGCCAGCTTGTGTCCCACGTCATTTGGCGGCGACGTTCAGTTTTGCTGGCGGCAATGGCCGCTGTGGTCAAGCCGTCGGTGCCGTTGGCTGCAGTGGACCCTTTGCGCGGTGCACCCCGCGTCACCATCGCTTTGGCGGCCAGACAAAGCCTCTACCACTTGCCGCTGACTTTGGCGGAGCACTTGGGGTATTTTCGGCAAGCCGGCATCTCTGTGGAATGGTTGGCCCACGAGTCGGGGGCCAAGGCCTTGGGCAGTGTTTTGCAGGGGCAGGCCGATGTGGTTGCCGGCGCGTTTGAGCATTTGTTTGGCTTGCAACACAAAGGCTTGAATTACCAGGCCTTTGTCCAAATGGGGCGAACACCGCAGGTCAGCTTGGGTGTGGCGTCGCGGCTGGATTTGCGTTCGGTGATGGGGCTCAAGGGGGCTCGGTTGGGCATCACGTCGCTGGATTCCAGCACCCATTGGATGGCCTGCCAATGGCTTTTGCAAAACGGCCTGCTGCCCGAAGATGTGGTTTTTGTCGAGGTCGGTTCGTCTGCGGCCGTGGTGGACGCTTTGCGCAATGGGACGATCGATGCTTTGTGCAACCCTGACCCTGTGATGCACTGGCTGGAACAGAAAAATGAAATCCGGGTGATGGGTGAGGCGCGCACGCTGATGTCGACCCGCAAGCTGATGGGCGGCCAGGTGCCGGGTGCCTGTTTGTTGGCAAGAACTGATTTTTTGCAACGGCAGTCCGATGTGGCACAGGCGTTGACCGATGCCGTTGTGCACGCCCTCAAGTGGTTGCAAACGGCGGGGTTGACCGATATTTTGAAGACCGTGCCTGCCCAGCATTGGTTGGGTGACCGGGCCACTTACCTCGGGGCATTCGCGAAGTTGCGTGAATCGTACGCGCTGGATGGCCTGATCGCAGGAGATGCTGTGCTGAATGCCTGGCGTGCCCACACCCGTCTGCCCAACTCATTGAGCAGTGCACGTCTGCCATTGGAGCGAACCTACACCAACACGTTTGCCGCGAAATCCAAGAGCCGTTTCGCCGCTTGATCGTGCCTGTTCCGGTTGGCTGGGCTGCGCTCGGGTCAGCGTTTGGGCTTGGGGGCTTTTTTGCGCTGGGTGGACGCAACTTTCGGTGCTGCCGGGTGGCTGGGCGGCGTGGACCGGGCGACCCGGTGTGATCCTTGAGAGGGCACCAAAATGGTCAATGTCTGACCGGCCGTCAAACGTGCACCAGCTTTCAGCTTGTTCCAGGTGGCCATGTTGGCTTCTGAGACGCCGTGTCTTGCGGCCAAACTGGCCAAGGAGTCGTTTTTACGAGCCTGAACTGCAATCCTTCTGAGCACCACCTCGGGCGCAAGTCCCAGTTGCCCGTTGTCTGCCAAGTGTTCGGTGACATCGTTGTCAAGGCGTCCTTTGCGGTGGACCAGCAAAGTAGAGCCTGCTGTGATCATCATCCGAAGAGGGATGTTGTTGACGGCGCGCAGTTGTTCAACGGGCATGTCCAGTTGTTGAGCCACCTCTTCGGGCTTCATGGTTCGGGGAGCCTGCCAGGCGGTCCATGTGGCCAAAGGCCGGTTGGCATGGGCTTGCAAGTTGCGCTCAAAAATCGTGGCATTGTCCCAAGGCAGCAAAATTTGTGGCGTGCCTGCCGCGAGGATCACAGGGCGGTTCATGGACGGGTTGAGTGCCTTAAAGTCCTCTAGGCTGACGGCCGCTAACTTGACGGCCACGGCCACATCGATGTCCCTCTCAATCGGCACGCTTTTGAAATAGGGGTGGTTTTGAATCAAGGGCAGTTGGGTCCGGAACGCCTCGGGTTGCGCCACGATGTTTTTGACCGCTTGCAGCTTGGGCACGTAGTAGCGGGTTTCGTTGGGCATGTTCAAGTCGCTATAGGTCAGCGGCTTGCCTTGGGCTTTGTTGCGCGCCAGAGCGCGGCCCACGCTGCCTTCGCCCCAGTTGTAGGCGGCCAAGGCCAGGTGCCAATCACCGAACATGCCGTAGAGTTTTTGCAGGTAATCCAGCGCAGCACGGGTGGATTCGAGCACATCCCGGCGGTCGTCGCGGAACAGGTTTTGTTTCAGGTCAAAAAACTTGCCGGTGGCGGGCATGAATTGCCACATGCCCGCCGCTTTGGCGCTGGACACCGCTTGAGGGTTGAAGGCCGACTCGATGAAAGGCAGCAAGGCCAACTCGGTCGGCATGTTGCGGCGCTCCAGCTCCTCCACCACATGGAACAGGTAAGGCCGTGAGCGCTCGGTCATGCGCAGCATGTAGTCGGGTCGGCTTGAATACCATTGCTCCCGGTTGCGCACAAAGTCATTGTCCAGGTCCGGCATGGCAAAACCACGCCGAATTCGCTCCCACACATCGGTGGGTGGCGTGAGCCCCATGTTGCTGCGCGGTTTGAGTGTGACAGGCCGTTCTTCGGTGCTGGATGCGACGGGTTCCGAGGCCGGTGTTTGTGGGCCTGCAGTCTCGGCTACAGGCAAAGTTGTGCGCGCAGGTAGGGGGGCGCTGGGTGTTGCAGTCGGGCTGGTGGCGCAAGCGCTCAACAGCAAGGCCATGCCCACACAAATGGCGGCTGTCCAGGCTCGACCTGTGCTGTCAAAGGGGGCTGCGTCCATCGCACCATGCTGGTCAAGTGTGTTCATCAAAATTCGTTTTTCCATGTGCGAAGTGCGGCAAAGGTCGTGACGTCGTCCAGGGCACGGGGATCGTGCTGCCTGACTGCCTTGGATACAGCGCTGCTGCGGCTGCGCAAAAAAGGGTTGATCGCCCGCTCGGTGGACAGCGGGACGGGCAGGGTGGGTTTGTTTTCTTGTCGCAAGGCTGTGCAGGCCTGCGCATAAGTGTGTAATTCGCGGTTGTCTGGGTCGACCGCCAGGGCAAATTTCAGATTCGACAGGGTGTATTCGTGGGCGCAGCAAATTCGGGTGTCATTGGGCAGGGCGGCCAAACGGTCCAGTGAATCGAGCATTTGGGCCGGAGTGCCCTCAAACAGCCGACCGCAGCCGCCAGAAAACAAGGTGTCACCACAAAAAAGAAGCGGAGCTTGTCCTGTGGGGTGTGCCCAAAAAGCAATGTGCCCCAGTGTGTGACCTGGCACCTCGTGGACCTCAAAGCGAAGGCCATGCCAGTCCACATGGTCCCCCTGTTGCAAACCCTGCGCATTGACCGGCATTTTTTCCATCGCTGGACCGACGACCCGCGCACCGGTGCTGGCAACCAGCTCGGGCAGGCCGCCTGTGTGGTCGGCATGGTGGTGCGTGACTAGAATCATGTCCAGCTGCAAGCTTGGGTGCTGCTGCAACCAGGCCAATACAGGTGCACTGTCCCCGGGGTCAACCACCAGCGCGTGGTGGTCATCGTGCAACAACCAGATGTAGTTGTCGGAGAAGGCGGGCAGTGCAATGAGTTTCATGGAGAGTCAGATTATAGAAAGCAAGCATTCATGTGGGACTTGGTTGGCCGATTTGGGTCAGCCGGTAGCGTCACGCTTGTTGGCCTGGGAGCAGCAGCAAGCCGATGAGTTGTTGGCCGATGTCTTTGGCTACCACGCCGTGCAATTGGGTTGGCCCGATTTGCAGGCATTGCGCAGCAACCGAATGCCTCACCGCTGGATGGCCCAGGCCGAATTTGAGGCCGATGGGCCTTTGCCGGCCCCGGGTCAAAGCAGTTGGTCGGATGTTGGCCTGGACAGTCGGGCCTGGCCATGGCCTGCGGACAGTCTGGATCTGGTGGTGCTGCCTCATGCCCTGGAGCGTTCGGCAGACCCGCACGCCTGTTTGAGAGAGGTCGAGCGGGTGCTGATTCCGGAAGGGCAGGTCTTGATCACGGGGCTCAACCCTTGGAGTTGGTGGGGTTTGCGGCAATCGCGTGGTCAACGGGGGCTGGTGCCACATGACCACTTGCACCCGTCATTGATCGCTTATCGGCGCTTGCGTGACTGGTTGCGTTTGTTGGGTTTTGAGGTCCAGGTCAGCCGGTTCGGTGGGTGGACCCCCGCCTTGGGCAGTGAACGCTGGATGCAACGGCTGAACTGGATGGATGCGCTTGGCGAGCGGTGGTGGCCTATTTTGGGGGGCGTGTACCTCTTGACGGCGACAAAAAGGGTGCCCGGTGGACGCTTGATCGACGGCAGGCGCTGGCGCACGGTACGATCGCCCGCTGCAGCGACCGCGCCCATTGCCCGGTCAGACACTTCCATTGGCCGCCAGGCGGCACCGAAAGACATTGTTGAACCACGTTGAAATCCATACCGATGGTGCCTGTAAAGGCAATCCGGGTCCCGGCGGCTGGGGCGTTCGCTTGCAGTCAGGCCAGCATGTGCAAGAGCTGTTTGGTGGCGAGCTGAACACCACCAACAACCGGATGGAGATGACCGCTGTCATTGAAGGTCTGCTGGCCCTCAAGCGGCCCTGTCAGGTCACGTTGTACCTGGACAGCGAATACGTGCGCAAAGGCATCACCGAGTGGATTCATGGCTGGAAGGCCCGTGGTTGGCGCACAGCAGCCAAGCAGCCCGTCAAAAACGCCGATCTGTGGCAAAAATTGGACACCGTGGTGTCCACTTCGGGACACCAGATTGACTGGCGCTGGGTGAAGGGCCACAACGGCGACCCGGGCAACGAACGGGCCGATGCGCTGGCCAATCAGGGCGTAGACAAAGCACTGGGCCGTTGATGACCGGGTATCCGGCCAGGCTTGTCTTGCCGGTCAGTGCGCGCAACGCCTTCAAAATGCAGGGCGGATTGCGGTTTGTCCCATTGGGCAAATCAGGTGGCGCTGTTACATTTTGGCAGTCTTGGTGAATTCAACCTAAAAGAGATCTCTGAATGGCTTACAAGAAGAAATACGCCGTCATGGCGTTGGTGGGTGTTTGCGCCGCATCGGGTGTGGCATGGTGGGCTCAAAACAAATCGGCACCATCGGGCGATGCGGCCAAACCTGCCGTTTCTGCTGCACCCGGTTCAGGCGCTGCTGCAGGACCTGCCAAAGCCCCCGCCGTCGAGGTGGCCAAGGTGGAAACCATGACCTTGGTGGACGAAACCCAGGCCGTGGGCAGCTTGCGCTCTCGCCAAGGCGTGATGTTGCGCCCTGAGGTGGGTGGGCGCGTCAAGCACATCTTCTTCAACGACGGCCAACGCGTGCGCAAAGGCCAGGTGATGGTCCAGTTTGAAGACCAGCTTCAGGTGGCCCAGTTGTCCCAGGCCAAGGCCGAGCTGTCGATCGCCGAGGCGAACCACAAGCGCAACCAGGAATTGGTGACGCAAAACTTCATCAGCAAACGCTCGCTCGACGAAAGCGGAGCGGCACTCGAGGTCTCTCGTGCCAAATTGGCGCTGGCCGATGCCACTTTGCAGCGCCTGAAGGTGCTGGCACCCTTTGATGGCATCACGGGCCTCAAGCAGGTCAACGTGGGTGACTATCTGAAAGACGGCGCGGACATGGTCAACGTCGAAGACATCGATGCCGTGTTGCTCGACTTCCGTTTGCCTGAGCGTTTTCAGGCCAAAATCCGCGCCGGGCAAAAAGCGCAGTTGACCGTCGATGCCTTGCCTGGACGTCCGTTCAGTGCCATCGTGCAGGCCGTGGACCCCTTGATCGAGGCCAATGGCCGCTCGGTGGGGGTGCGTGGTTGCATCGACAACCGCCAGCAACAACTGCGCCCGGGCATGTTTGCCCGTGTGAACGCGGTGTTCGGTTCGCGCGAAAACGCGATGGTGATTCCTGAAGAAGCCATCATCCCCCAGGGTGGGCGGACCTTTGTGGTCAAAGTGGTGGCGGGCGAGAAGCCCGATACCCTGGTTTCTGAGCGCGTGGCCGTCAAAGTCGGTTTGCGTCAACCGGGCAAGGTCGAGATCGTGGAAGGCCTGGCCGCGGGTGACACGGTGGTCACCGCAGGCCACCAGCGCTTGCAAAAAGACGGCACAGCGGTTCGTGTGGTGGATCTGTCTCAGCCCGGTGGCGGCAAGCCAGCCGGCGGTCCTGCGCAGGCGGGTGCGCCCGCTGGGGGCGCTTCGGCAGCTGCATCGACCAACGGTGCTGCGCCTCAAGGCACCAAGAGTTCTGCATCCGTAGCACCAGCCGCAACGGGCAAGCCCGGAGCGCCAACCAACAAAGTGGCTTTGACCGGCCCCAACCCTTGCCTGAGGGGTGCCGATGCAGCTCGCTGAAACCTCCATCCGGCGGCCAGTTCTGGCCGTCGTGATGTCTTTGCTGATCTTGCTCATTGGTGCGGTCAGCTTCAAAAGCCTGTCACTGCGTGAGTACCCCAAGATCGACGAACCCACGGTGACCGTGACGACCCGCTATGTGGGTGCTTCGGCCGAGGTGATCGAGTCGCAGGTCACCAAGCCGCTGGAAGATTCGATTGCGGGCATTGACGCGGTGGACGTCATCACCTCCATCAGCCGTGCCGAGCAGTCGCAGATCACGGTGCGCTTTCGCCTCGAAAAAGACGCCGACACGGCGGCTGCTGAAGTGCGTGACCGCACTTCGCGGGTGCGCAACCGTTTGCCGCAAGCCATCGAAGAGCCGGTCATCGCCAAAGTCGAGGCCGATGCCTTTCCGGTGATCTGGCTGGCTTTTTCGAGCGACACGTTGAATGCCTTGCAAATCAACGATCTGGTCAACCGCATCGTCAAGCCCCGCTTGCAAACGGTGACCGGTGTGGCCGATGTGCGCATTTACGGTGAGCGCAAATATGCCATGCTGGTGTCGCTGGACCATGCCCGGCTGTCGTCTTTCAAGCTCACGCCGCAAGATGTCGAAGACGCCATCCGGCGCAGCAACCTGGAGTTGCCCGCGGGCCGAATCGAGTCGACCAACCGCGAGTTCAGTGTGTCGTCCCAAACCGATCTGGTCCGTCCGGGGCAGTTTGGCGACATCGTGATTCGCAGCGTCAATGGTTTTCCGGTCAAGCTGCGTGATGTCGCCCAGATCAAGGAAGACGCCGCCAACGACCGGAGTGTGGTGCGCTTGAATGGTCAACCGGCCATTTCTGCGGGCGTGATCCGTCAGGCGACCGCCAACCCGCTGGAATTGTCCAAGGGCGTGCGCGAGATGATTCCGCGTTTGAAGGCCGACTTGCCTGGCGACATCTCGATCGATGTGGCCAACGACAACTCGGTGTTCATTGACCGCTCGGTCAAGAACGTGTTCCAGACCATCGTGGAGGCGGTGGTTTTGGTGGCTTTGGTGATTTTTGTCTTTTTGCGCACCATTCGTGCGTCGATCATCCCCATCATCACCATCCCGGTCAGCCTGATTGGCGCCTTTGCCATGATGGCTTTGGCCGGGTTCACCATCAACACCCTGACTTTGCTGGCGCTGGTGCTGGCCATTGGGCTGGTGGTGGACGATGCCATTGTGGTGCTGGAGAACATTTACCGGCACATCGAAGAGGGGCTGGACCCGTTTTCTGCAGCCATCAAAGGGGTGCGGGAAATCAGCTTTGCGGTCGTGGCCATGACCATGACGCTGGCGGCAGTTTTTGCACCTCTGGCCTTCACGCCCGGGCGCACGGGCAAGCTGTTTGGTGAGTTTGCGCTGGCGCTGGCCGGGGCCGTGGTGGTGTCGGGCTTTGTGGCCTTGACTTTGGCCCCCATGCTCAGTTCAAAGCTGCTGCGCCACAACCCCAATCCCAGTTGGTTTGACCGCAACATGGAGCGTTGGCTCACGGCGTTGTCGAACGGCTATGAAAACCTGTTGCGTCTGATTTTGACCCGCGCCCGCTGGGCCGTGGTGCTGGTCATGATCGGCTCGGGCGTGGGCATCGCGCTGATTTACCCGACCATGAAGCAGGAACTCGCGCCACTGGAAGACCGGGGCACGATTTTGGCCACCGTCAACGCGCCCGATGGCTCCACCCTGGCGTACACCGATCGCTATGCCCGTTCGCTGGAGAAGTTCGGTCAAGCCTATCCCGAGTTCGACCGCATTTTTGCCAACATGGGCAACCCCACCGTAGGCCAGGGCTCGGTGGTTTACCGTGCGGTGGACTGGGATGAACGCAAACGCACCACGCTTGAAATCGCGCGTGAACTGGGGGCCAAGTTCAACAGCCTGCCGGGTGTGAACGCCTTCCCGATCACACCACCTTCTTTGGGTCAAGGCTTCCGTGAGCGGCCTTTGAACTTTGTGATCCAGACGTCGGACAGTTACCAGAACCTGAACCTGCTGACCCGCCAGCTGATGGACGAGGTGGCCAAGAACCCCGGCATTTTGTCGCCCGATGTCGATTTGCGCTTGAACAAGCCCGAGTTGCGGGTGGAGGTGGACCGCGTCAAAGCCGCCGAGCTGGGCGTGAGCATCGACGTGGTGGCACGGACCATCGAGACCATGCTGGGCGGCAGGGTGGTGACGCGGTACAAGCGCGATGCCGAGCAATACGATGTGATCGTGCAAACCCTGTCGTCGGCCCGCAACACGCCGGACGACATCGACGTGATTCAGGTGCGCGGCCGCAACGACGCCATGATCCCGCTGTCAAGCTTGGTCAAGGTGCGCGAAAGCGTGTCACCGCGCGAGCTGAACCACTTCGGTCAACGCCGCTCGGTGTCCATCACGGCCAACCTGGCCCCCGACTATTCGCTGGGTGAAGCCCTGAAGTTCATGGACGAAACCGCTGCCAAGGTGCTCAAGCCGGGCTACACCACCGAGTTGAACGGCACTTCGCGCGAATTCAAAAATTCGCAAGGGGCCTTGGTGATCGTTTTTGTGCTGGCGCTGTTCTTCATCTTTTTGGTGTTGGCGGCCCAGTTCGAGAGCTTCATTGACCCGTTTGTGATCATGCTGTCGGTGCCGCTGTCCATGATCGGGGCGCTGCTGGCGCTCAAGTTCACAGGCGGCTCGCTCAACGTGTATTCACAAATCGGCCTGATCACGTTGGTGGGCTTGATCACCAAGCACGGCATTTTGATTGTGGAATTCACCAACCAGTTGCGTGAGCAGGGCATGGCCATGCAAGAGGCGCTGATCAAGGCGTCTGCCCAGCGTTTGCGCCCGATCTTGATGACGACCGGTGCCATGGTGCTGGGGGCGGTGCCCTTGGCGCTGGCCACTGGCGCAGGTGCCGAGAGCCGCACGCAAATCGGCTGGGTCATTGTGGGTGGTATGAGCCTGGGTACTTTGCTGGCCATCTTCGTGGTGCCCACCATGTACTCGCTGCTGGCGCGCAAGACGGTGCCGGGGCCCAACAAGGCCGTGGCGCATGACGCGCCTGCAGAGCACGGTCATTCGGTCGGGCATTGAATTTGGGTGGGGCGAGCATTCGCGAGCAGGGGCTCGCTCCCACCAGGTTTCAATAGTTTCCAAAAGGTTTGAATGTTTCCCACACAAAGGCTGAACGCTTTTTGACCCTGTGGGAGGCCGCCCCTGCGGCCGAATGTAGGCAGCGCCGCAGTCTTCAGAGGTGCCCGTCAAACATCATCACATCCACCTCATCGCCCACCGCCACATTGCCTTGGGCATGGCCCAGCACGATCAGGCCGTTGGCTTGCACCATGGAGCTGAGCACGCCCGAGCCCTGGTTGCCGGTGATGCGCACTTGCAATTCGCCCGCCGCATTGGTGCTGACGATGCCGCGCTGGTATTCGGTGCGGCCGGGTTTCTTGCGCAAAGCCTCCTGGCTTTTGGCCTTGAGCAATGGCAATGCAGGCGCTTGCCAGCCCATGAGCTGCTGCAGGGCGGGGCGCACAAAGGCGGCAAAGGTCACCATCACGGCCACGGGGTTGCCCGGCAAACCAAACAGCACCGCAGCGCGCTCAGCGCGCTGGATACGGCCCACGGCCATAGGGCGGCCGGGGCGCATGGCGATGCGCCAGAACGCCACGTCACCCAGCTTTTTCATCATGGCCTTGGTGTGGTCGGCCTCGCCCACGCTCACGCCGCCGCTGGTGATGATGGCGTCCGCTTGGTCTGCCGCATCCACGAAGGCTTGTTCCAGCGCAGCGGGTTCGTCGCGCACCACGCCCATGTCGATCAGCTCGCAGCCCAGGGCCTGCACCATGCCCGCCACGGTGTAGCGGTTGCTGTCGTACACCGCGCCTTCGCGGGGGGCTTCGCCCAGGCTCAGGATTTCGTCGCCCGTGGAGAAGTAAGCCACCTTGGGCCTGCGCCAGACCGATACCGTGGGCAGTCCCAGGCTGGCCAACAGGCCACAAGCAGCCGGGCTCAAGCGGGTGCCTGCACGCAGGGCGGGCTGACCGGACATCAGGTCTTCGCCAGCCAAGCGGCGGTTGTCGCCCGCTTGCAGCAGGCCGGGAGGCACCAGCACCGAGTCACCTTCGGTCTTCACCAGTTCTTGCGGAGCCACGGTGTCCAGCCCTGCGGGCATGATGGCCCCGGTCATGATGCGAACGCATTCACCTTTTTGCACGGTGCCTTGCCAGGCGGCGCCCGCAAACGCGGTGCCCACCACGGTCAATCGGGTGGGACGGTCCGTCAGCAGTTCCGTGCCCCGAAAGGCGTAACCGTCCATGGCCGAGTTGTCATGTGGCGGCACGCTGATGGGCGAGACCACGTCGTGGGCCAGGATGCGGCCATGCGCCTGCATCAGGGGCACGCTCTCCTGTTCGCGCACGGGTTGCACCAGTTGGGCCAAAAAGTCGTTCACGTGCCGGGCTGACAGGGCTTGCGGGTCGTAGCCTTGCAGGCGTTCAGCGATGTCACTGAGCGACAAGGCGGGCGACAAAGCGTTGGACAAGTTCGGGGTCGGTGGCGTGGTCATGGTCTGCGCGGCCACTGCAAAAGTGGCTGGGGTGGTCAGAGGGATTCGAGCTGCTGCAGTTCGGCCAGCGTGTTCGCGTTGGCAAAGGCTTGGGCGTTGTCGCCGGGCAAATCAAAGGGCACGATGGCGCAGCGGTGCTGTCCCGTCCAAGCGTCGATCTTGCGGCCACCGCCTTGGGTGAACTTGACCAGACTTTCGAGCAAGTCTGTTTTGAGCAGACAAAAAACAGGCTGTGGGCGCACTGTGCCGTCGGCCTCGGGCGCGGCGGCCATGGCGATGTCGGCGTCTTGCGCGTTCATGGCCGTGTACAGGCGCTCGACCAGATCGAGCGGAAACAAGGGCGTGTCGCACGGCACGGTCAGCAAGAGCGGTGTTTCGCAGCGTTCCAAGCCCGTCTGAAAGCCCGCCAGCGGCCCCGCGAAACCGTCGATGCTGTCGGGCCAGACAGGCACGCCCAGCGATTCGTAAGCGGCGAGGTTGCGGTTGGCGTTGATCAGCAATTCTTGCAGTGGCGTGCTTTGCAGTTGCAGCCGCATCAGGGTTTGCAAGGCCAGCGGCAGGCCGTGGAAGTTTTGCAGGCCTTTGTCGGTGCCGCCCATGCGCGAGCCGCGCCCGCCCGCGAGGATCAGGCCGGTAATGCGTGGCGTGTTGTCGTTCATGGCGTTCAGCCTCCGATGTAGCTCATTTCCACCCGGCGGCCGGGGCCGCTGGCGGTGTCGGGGCCGCGCAGGCTGCGCAGCAAAGAATATTGGTCGGTGCGCCCGCGCCAGATGGCGTCCACGGTCTGGGCGAGGTCGGTGTCAGATCGGGCCGGGTCGCGCAGCAGTTGGCGCAGGTCGTAGCCCTGGCTGGCAAACAGGCACAGGTACAGGCGGCCCTCGGTGGACAGGCGGGCGCGGTTGCAGTCGCCGCAAAAGGCCTGCGTCACGCTGCTGATGACGCCGACTTCGCCCAAAGCGGGGTCGTATTCGCCTTGGGCATTGGCGTAACCCCAGCGCTCAGCGGTTTCGCCGGGGGCAGACGGGTCCAGCTGCACCAGCGGCAGCTCGGTTTGCAGCAGCCGCACCACGTCGGCGCTGGGCAGCACCTCGTCCATGCACCAGCCGTTGGTCGCGCCTACGTCCATGTATTCGATGAAGCGCAGCACAATGCCTGTGCCCCGGAAATGCCGGGCCATGGGCAAGATTTCGTGCTCGTTGGTGCCGCGCTTGACCACCATGTTGACCTTGATGGGCCCCAAGCCCGCTGCCTGCGCAGCCGCAATGCCTTCCAGTACATCGGCCACCGGAAAGTCCACGTCGTTCATTTTTCGGAAAATGGCGTCGTCCAGTCCGTCCAGGCTCACCGTCACGCGTTGCAACCCGGCGTCTTTCAGGCTTTGCGCCTTGCGGGCCAGCAGGGAGCCGTTGGTGGTCAACGTCAAATCCAGCGGCTGGCCGTCGGGCGTGCGCAAGGCAGCCAGCTGTTCGATCAGGATCTCGATGTTCTTGCGCAGCAGGGGCTCGCCCCCGGTCAGGCGAATTTTGCGCACGCCCCGGCCCACAAACACGCTGGCAATGCGGGTGATTTCCTCAAAACTCAGCAGGTGGCTGTGGGGCAGGTAGGCGTAGTCCTTGTCAAAGACTTCTTTGGGCATGCAGTAGCTGCACCTGAAGTTGCAGCGGTCGGTCACGCTGATGCGCAAATCGGTCAAGGGGCGTCGCAGGCCATCCAAGGGTAGATCGCTCAGGTCTTGCTCCGCTGACACGGTAGGCAAAGGCAAGCTGGGGTGGCGCTGGTCAACCAGCGGAATGACGCGTTCAGACATAGGTGGTTGATTGTGCCCGACTGCCCACCCCCTGCGAGGGCAGGGGTCAAGCCAAGGGCCATGTCAGCCGCGCCCGGGTTTTGTCATGACCGACTTGATCGGGGCCCAGGCCTCCGATTGCCATGGATACCCGCGTTCGCGGGTATGACAAAAGGGGTCGTGTATGGATACCCGCGTTCGCGGGTATGACAAAAGGGGCCGTGAGTCAGGCGCAAAAGGGGCCGTTTGTCAGGATCAAAAGGGGCCGTGTCATGCCCGACCTGATCGGGCATCCATGCCTTTTGCTTTTTTTAACCGTGGGCCATCGCCACGGTCTTGAGGGTCGTGGAGCCCAGCAAGGCCTCAAAGCCATTTTCGCGCCCGTAGCCGGATGACTTGACGCCGCCAAACGGCAACTCCACCCCGCCACCTGCGCCACGCGGATCGGGCTCAGGCACGCGTCTTCGGCGGGTTTGACCACGCAGGCGTTGCCAGCAGCCAAAGCCCCACGGTCCGTTGAAGGCGGCGCGTGCTGCTTGTGCGGCCTGGTCGATATCGGCCGCCTGACTGCGCGGGATCTGCTCAAACACCTGCCCATCAGACGGGTCGAACACATCGATGGTTTGCCCCGCCAGGGCTGGAGCGGATTGGTTGGCGATGAAGTTCAGTTGCTAGGGGGATTGTGATCCGCTGGCGGCATTTGGAAATCACGCCAGAAACAGCCTCAAAGGGGTCAGCGGGGATCCAGTTGGACTGGGCGCAAGCCCTGTGAAAGTAAAATCGGGGTTAATCCCTAGGATTTCCGTTTTTTCTCAACTTTTCCAACGAGACACCATGTCACTGAACAAAGTCACCCCTGGCAGCAAAGTGCCTGAAGCCTTCAACGTGATCATCGAAATCCCGATGAACGCCGATCCGATCAAGTACGAAGTGGACAAAGAGTCCGGCGCTTTGTTTGTGGACCGCTTCATGGGCACCGCCATGCACTACCCGACCAACTACGGTTATGTGCCCCAAACCATCGCGGGTGACGGCGACCCGGTCGACGTTTTGGTGATGACGCCTTTCCCATTGCCACCCGGCGTGGTTGTGCCTTGCCGCGCCATTGGCATCTTGCTGATGGAAGACGAAGGCGGCATGGACGGCAAAGTGCTGGCCGTTCCCACTGAAAAAATCTTGCCTATTTACGCCAACATCAAGTCCTTGGACGATGTCCATGAGCTGCAACTCAAGCAAATCGCCCACTTCTTTGAGCACTACAAAGACCTCGAAAAAGGCAAGTGGGTCAAGGTCAAAGGCTGGGAAGGTGTGGAGTCTGCCGCCAAGGAACTGATGGACGGCATCGCCAACTACAACAAGGCTTGATCGCCTGATTCAAGGGCTTGCCTTGCAAGCCCTTGCCCTCCAAAACGCCTGCCCGGTTTGCGCCGCGCAGGCGTTTTCATGGGGCTTCCTTCACAGCGGCTTTTTCAGGGGCGAGTGCTGGTGCAGCGCTTCCAGATAGTTCTCCACCCCCGCTTTTTCCCGCTCCAAAAACCGTGCCACCGCCTCTGAAAACGCCGGGTGCGCCAGCCAGTGGGCGCTGTGGGTGGGGGTGGGCAGCAGGGCGCGGGCCATTTTGTGCTCACCTTGGGCGCCCCCTTCAAAACGCTGGACGCCATTGGCGATGCACCACTCGATTGGCTGGTAGTAGCAGGCCTCAAAGTGCAGGCAGTCCACCCGCGCCAGAGCTCCCCAGTAGCGCCCGTAGGCCACTTCGGGCTGGCCTTCGGCGTTCAGGTGCAGGCCGATCAGGCTGATGCCGATGGCTTGTGCCTCGTGTTCGGCCACAAACAGCAACCAGTTTGCCGCCATGTCGGTGCGCATGGCTTCGAAAAACGCCGGGGTCAAATAGGGCGCGTTGCCGTGTTCCCAATAGGTTTGCTGGTAGCAGCGCAGCAGCAGCGCCCAGTCGCCTTCCGTCATGTCGGGGCCACGCACGGCGCGAAACGTCACACCCGCCTCGTGCACTTTGCGACGCTCTTGACGGATTTTTTTGCGCTTTTCTTGGTTCAGGCTGCTCAAAAAATCATCAAAGTCCCGCCAGCCCTGGTTTTGCCAGTGAAACTGAACTTGGCCGCGTTGCAGCAAACCGGCCTGTTCGCAAGCCTGCAGGTCTTGCGGGCTGGCAAACAAAATGTGCAGGGACGGGATGTCGTTGGTTTGGCAAAGTTCCAACAAGGTCGCCAGCAGGGCTTGGCGGGCAGCGTCGGACTCGGCCAGCAAGCGGCTGCCGGGCACGGGGGTGAAGGGGGGTGCGACCAGCGCTTTGGGGTAATAAGCCAGGCCGTGACGTTCGTAGGCATCGGCCCAGGCGTGGTCAAAGACGTATTCGCCGCGGGAATGGGCCTTGATGTAGAGCGGGCAGGCAGCGGCCAACACATCGCCTTGCGGGGTGCCGCGCCACAGGCTGATGACTTGCAGCGTCCAGCCGGTCTCGGGCGCGGCCGATTGACTGGTCTGCATGGCCGACAAATAGGCATGCTGCATGAAGGGGCTTGGTGCGTCTTGCTTCGCGAGCAGGCCGTCCCAGACGCGGGGCTCGATGCCGCCCAAGTCATCCTGCACCCGGGTGACATAATTCAAGCTCACATTTTCCAGCACCTGTATGACTCTCCAAATTCGTGTGGCCCAGCTCAACTTTGTCGTCGGTGACATGCCGGGCAATGCCCGCAAAATCATCGACGCCGCCAATCGTGCCTATGCCGATGGCGCACGCTTGCTGGTCACGCCCGAGTTGTCGATTTGCGGCTACGCCGCTGAAGACCTCTTGCTTCGCCCGGCCTTCATTGACGCCTGCGATGATGCCTTGAAAACGGTGGCCCGCGAACTGGCCGGGTTAAAAGGCTTGCATGTGGTGGTGGGTCACCCCGAAGGTGGTGGCTTGCGCACCCGCAGCGTGGCGGTGACGCGCCGCCACAACCGCGCATCGGTGCTGTGCGAGGGCCAGGTGGTCGCGCACTACGACAAGCGCGAGCTGCCCAACTACCAGGTGTTTGACGAGCGCCGCTACTTCACCCCCGGCCAAGGCGTGGGGGTGTTCGAGGTCGATGGTGTCAAAGTGGGCCTGCTGATTTGCGAAGACGCTTGGTTTGACGAGCCTGCCCGCCTGGCCCGTGACGCAGGTGCCCAGGTGCTGGCGGTGCTGAACGCCTCGCCTTTCCATGCGGGCAAGGGCGCCGAGCGCGAACAGCGCATGCGTGAGCGGGTGGCCGATTGCGGTTTGCCTTTGATTTACGCGCATTTGGTGGGTGGCCAGGACGAGGTGATTTTTGAAGGGCGCTCGTTTGCGCTGAATGCCCAAGGCCAAGTGGTGGCTCGGGCCGAAGGCTTTCGCGAGGCCGACTTGGCGGTGCAAGCCGAGCGCAGCCCGCAGGGTGTGGACTTGACCGCCGGGGCCGATGCCCTGGTGCCTTTGGCCACGCCCGATGCCGAGTTGTGGGACGCGCTGGTGCTGGGCGTGCGCGACTATTTGGGCAAAAACGGTTTCAAGGGTGCGATTTTGGGCCTGTCCGGCGGCATCGATTCGGCGCTGGTGCTGGCGATTGCGGTGGACGCGATCGGAGCCGACAAGATTCACGCGGTGATGATGCCTTCGCCCTACACGGCCGACATCAGCTGGATCGACTCGCGCGACATGGTCAAGCGCCTGAATGTGCGCTACGACGAAATCTCGATTGCACCCTTGTTTGACGGCTTCAAGCAGGCCTTGTCGTCGCAGTTTGAAGGGCTGAAAGAAGACACGACCGAAGAGAACATCCAGGCCCGCATTCGCGGCACGCTGCTCATGGCCTTGTCCAACAAGACCGGGGCCATTGTGCTGACCACCGGCAACAAGAGCGAAATGGCCACGGGTTACTGCACGCTGTATGGCGACATGGCGGGCGGTTTTGCGGTCATCAAGGACGTGGTCAAAACCCGGGTGTTTGACCTGGCACGCTGGCGCAACCTGAACGATCCGTATGGCACAGGCAGCCAGCCGATTCCTGAGCGCATCATCACCCGGCCACCCAGTGCCGAGCTGCGCCCCGACCAGAAAGACCAGGACAGCCTGCCCGCTTACGAGGTGCTGGACGCGATCATCCAGCGCTACATGGAAAACGACGAGGGCGTGGAAGCGCTGATTGCCGATGGCTTTGAGCGGGCCGATGTGGAGAAGGTCACGCGCCTCATCAAGCTCAACGAATACAAACGGCGTCAATCTCCGGTGGGGATTCGCGTGACGCACCGCAGTTTTGGCAAGGATTGGCGTTATCCTATGACTAACAAGTTTCGCGCCTGAGTTCAGGCTCAACCATTTTCGAGGACTTTTCCCATGAAACAGATCACCGCCGTCATCAAGCCATTCAAACTGGAAGAAGTCCGTGAAGGCTTGGCCGAATGTGGCGTGACCGGTCTCACGGTGACCGAAGTCAAAGGCTTTGGCCGCCAAAAAGGCCACACTGAGCTGTACCGCGGTGCCGAATACGTGGTCGATTTTTTGCCTAAGGTGAAGGTGGAAGTGGTGGTCAAGGACGACGATGTGGACGCTTGTGTCGATGCCATCGTCAAGGCCGCACGCACCGGCAAAATTGGTGACGGCAAGATTTTCGTGACCTCGGTGGAGCGCGTGGTGCGCATCCGCACGGGCGAGCAGGACGAAACAGCTATCTGAATGGAGTGGTGCAGGGCCCCACAAGCGGGCCCGCACCAAATATGTGAGGCGAGGGCTTGTGGGGCACACCCCCCCCACAGTCGATCAGAGCAGTTCGACTTTGGCGCCGGGAGAAAAGCCAGCCTTTTGCACCAATGCTTGTAACAACGCTTCGGGCTCGGTGCCCAGAGTCACCAGTTCGGTTTGCCAATCGGCCATGAAGCCGTCTTGTACCACCTGGCCAATGAAGCCCATCAGGCCGTCGTAATAGCCCAGGCTGTTCAAAATGCCCACGGGTTTGTCGTGGTAGCCCAGCTGGCGCCAGGTCCAGACTTCGAACAACTCTTCAAACGTGCCAATGCCGCCGGGCAGGGCCAAAAATGCATCGGCCTTGTCGGCCATCAGGCGCTTGCGCTCGTGCATGGTGTCCACCACATGCAGCTCGGTGCAACCGTGGTGTGCCCATTCCTTTTCGACCAAGGCGGTCGGGATGATGCCGACCACCGTGCCGCCAGCCGCCATCGTGGCTTCGGCCACCAAGCCCATCAGGCCGTTGCGCCCGCCACCATAGACCAATTGACCACCATGCGTGCCGATCCAGGTGCCCACTTGCACCGCAATTTGCGCAAATTCAGGCTTGTTGCCGGGTTTGGAGCCGCAGTAGACGCAGACCGAGAACGCGGGAGAAGTTTGAGGCGTGGTCATGGTCGTCATGTGGGTCAGGCGAATCGATGCCAAAGTGCGCCCAGCCACACCCCGGCGCACAGCAGCAAGCTGAGCAAGACCGCGGCGCTGCCCATGTCTTTGGCGCGTTTGGACAGGTCATGCCATTCGGGTCCGATGCGGTCGATGGCCGACTCCACACAGGTGTTGAGCAATTCCACGATCATGACCAGCAAAACCGATCCGGCCAGCAGGGCGGTTTCGACCCAGCTTTGACCCAGCCAGAAAGCCAGCGGCACCAAGGCCATGGCCAGGATGGCTTCTTGGCGAAAGGCGGTTTCGCCCCATCCAGCGCGAAGGCCCTGGATGGAATAGCCCCCCGCATGCAAGATGCGGTTCAGGCCTTTGCGTGCTTTTTGAGGGTTGACCTCTTGGGTTGGAGATGTCGTGTTTTGGGGCATATCGGTCGGGGTGGACGCAGCTTAGTCCACTGAAATGAGTCGGGTTCCAGCCCAGGCATCGTGCCAAAACTGTCGATCAGGGTGGAAGCGGCTGAGCAAAGCCCAAACAAGCACCCACCCCAGGGTGAGCAGGCCGACTTCGATGGCAGGCAAGTGGAAAGGGGCCGTCGCTGCAACAGGCGGGATGAACCAGAGCCAGCTGGCGATGTAGCGTTTCAATGCCGTTTTGCGGCTCAATCGGTCGCCCGTGGCGTCCACGATTTCAATGCGCCAGGTTTTCATAGCCAAAGTCTGGCCACGGTGCCAAAACCAAATGAAATAAAGGCCCAGAACAAAAAAGCTGATGGCTTGCAGGCCCGATTTGAGTTGGGGTTGAGCGCTCATTTCCCCAGGGGCTAGGCCAGTCAGCCAGTAGGCCGCAATGAAATAGGCCAAGCCAGAGGTCACGATGACGCCAAACAGCAGCATGCCTTCGTACAGCCAGCAGGCCATGCGGCGAATCAAAGGCGGGGCACAAAGGTTTGGGGTGAGGGAGGAGGTCGCGCCGCGTTGCATCATGAAGGTGCGGTTTCTGTAGCTTGTCGAGTGGTGTCAGTGGCCGGGGCAGGCGTCATGGTCGCTGGTGCTGCCAAGGCAGGAGGCCGTGGCAGCAGGGTTTTTCGGTTGATTTCGGTGCCGGGTGCACGGTTTTCAGAACCAGCGGCTTTGGCTGGCGTTTGAACCACGCGATGGGCTTCCAGCGGTTTGGCTGTAGGGGCCGCACTCTTGATGGGTGTCGCTGAGCCCGCAGACAGCAGCCGTTTTTCTTCGGATGAAAGCGCTTGATAGGCTTCCCATTTGGCTTTTTTATCCTCTTTGGGCAGATTTTGCAGCTTGTTGAAGTTCAGTCGGGCCAATGTGCGTTGTTGTGGGCTCAAGGCGACCCAGTCAGTCATCCTGGCGTGCATGGTGATTTGCTCGGTAACGGACAGTTGAGCAAAATTTTGAGAAATGGCGATCCATTTGCTTTGTTGTTGCGCGGTCAGTGCACCCCATTGCGCACCCAGCGGTGCCAAAGCCTGTTTTTGCTGAGGCGTCAGTTGTTGCCAAGCCTGAGATACCGGTGCCGCTTGCGCGGAGATGCTGGCGCTGGTTTGGGCGGGCTTAGGCACCTCTGGTGTCTTGGTTTGAGCGCCCGCGCTCATCAAGCAGGCCGACAGCAACAAGCCCCAGCCCATTTTCAGGGCCGTTTGCGGTTTCTGCTGAAGGTGAGTTGTCATTTCAGTCATGCGAGGCGCTGGTGCTGAGCCCTTGCTTTAAAAACTGTGCAAAACCGGCATCGGTATAGGCATCTGGAGGCAATTCATCCGTGAGCAGGGCAGCGTCGATGGCCGCGATTTCAGAGGTGACGTTGTCTTGTTGCACCCATTGAATGGCCATCAAGCCGAACACCAAGGCCAGCAAAGGCAGGCCAGAGGCCAGAACGCTCCAAAGGGTCAGACCTTCGTCAACAGGCGCCGTCAAACTGCCGTCGTTGTTCATTTGTGCATTTTTGGCCAGCCGTGATTGAACGAGCGGCTTGCGCTGGGCCAGCGCCATTTGGCGCGCCACGCGCAGGCGCTCGGTGATGTCATGCGGCAGGCCTGGGGTCGCCAAGGTGAGTTGACCCGAGAAGTGCGCTCCCCAGCGGTCAACATCTTGTTCGGTTGGTGTTATTTGGGTTTTCATGGTCTGATTCCTTGTGTTCCCAAGGTTTTGCTCAAGGCTTGAATGGCCCGAGAACAATGGGTTTTGACGCTGCCTTCTGAGCAGCCCATCACTGCAGCGGTTTCTGCCACATCCAGCTCCTCCCAGTAACGCAGCAGAAAGGCTTCCCGTTGACGTGCCGGCAATGCCATGACGGCTGTTTCGATGTGTTCAAGGGTTTGTACGCGACCAATCCACTGCTCGGCGCTCTCCGATGTGGCTTCGTTTGACGTGTTTGCGGTGACTTCCAGCAGGTCAAAATCGCCATCTCCGTCGCCGGAGTTGAAGTCACTTAAGTTGGCAAACAGCGCATTTCGGGTTTTTTGCCGACGAAACCAGTCCAGCATGGTGTTGGACAGGATGCGCTGGAACAGCAGAGGTAGTTCGGCGACAGGCTTGTCTGCGTAGTTGGTGCACAGCTTGATCATGCTGTCTTGCAGGATGTCCAAGGCTGCATCTTCGTTCCTCACATGGTAATAGGCGCGTTTGAACGCCTTTTTTTCCACGTTTTTCAGAAATTCTGAGAGTTCGGAGTCGGATGCCAACTTTTTTCAGCGCTCGCGAAGGCGATGCTTTTGCCTGTATTTGGAAAGAGAGAGGGGCGAATCTGCCAGTCGCGCAGTGAACAGCCCGGCCGGGAGGATTATGGCACCGACATGACCACGGCTGCATGGGTTTGGAAAGGGGGCTTTCACAAATGCGATAATGCGCGATTGCAATTGAAAAAAAGCAAACGGATCACCGTCCGGCACTTTTACAGTTTGGTGCCC
>ERZ1034361.167-NODE-167-length-47104-cov-4.836541_pt1 | contig 47104 bp, 36 predicted proteins | sample MGYA00520617_ERZ1034361 | MGnify/ENA primary metagenome ERZ1034361 (study PRJEB33736, sample SAMEA104284507) | Azolla filiculoides | biome: Urban; feature: Water surface; material: Ditch water | place: Netherlands | collected 2015-10-28 | depth 0-0.1 m ... | reverse complement strand
TGTTGGCTGTTTGAATAAAATAGGAGGGTTTATCATAAATTCCATATTCACCAATTAACTTATAACATTTACAAAATGCGCTAATCCCGTTTTTGAATTCTGTTATCGGAAGCGTGTAGGGATTGAATTGATAATCAATATGTTTGTATTCTTCGTTGCCCAGAGTGATGGAATTATTTGAAATTTGAATTTCACCAGAACTTCCGTTTATGATTTCCCAATTGTAATTAACGTTTTTTAAAAACAGACAAAGTTTTTCGCCTTTTTTGGGTTTGCCAAATCTTGAATCGCAAGTCCATTCCTTGAACATATTTACGGAAATTGTTGTATAAACTTTCCCTTTCAATGTTTCCCTAATTTTGAATGAATAGGAATTGTTTTTTACGGCACTAATTTCTCCAATCACAATTAAATCAGCACTTCCTGCGATAACTTCTAAGGGATAAACCATTTTCTTTGCTTCGGCTCTAAATGCTGAAGAAATAATAATTAAAAGGAAAAATAGTCGTTTCATAATTATTCTAATTGTAGTTTTTTAATCATTTGGTTTGGTATCATTACTGGTAATTACTTTATATATGTGACAAAACCACACAAAGCCATCCATTTTTGATTAGATATGTGTGACAAAAGTCAGATATTATTATATGTCAAATATATAAATAATTATTTACAAATTATCAACAGGTTTTTATTAAAAAAAAAAACAACCCCAACATTTTCAGTATTACTACTAAAAGTGTTGGGGCTAATTCTTTTATTACACAAAGATTCGCAAAGACTCTCGAAGATACACAAAGAAAAAAAGTTTTAAATTATAAATTTCGCGTTGCTTTGCGGCTTTTCTTTGTGAATCTTAGCGAAATAATAGTTTAACCTTCCATCTTCGCACTCAGTTCAAACCATCTTTCCTCTTTCTGTTCTATTTTTTTAATAATATTTTCCAGTTCCTTGGCTTTCTTTTCGATATCGGCATCGGCTACTTTTCCTTCGGAGAATAATAGCTCGATTTTGGCTTTATCGATTTCCAGATCCTTGATTTCTCGCTCTATTTTCTGGAATTCTTTTTGCTCGTTGAAAGTCAAATTTCCAGTTGGATTGTTTTGTTTCCAGTCTTTCTTTTCGGCTTTGTTGTCTTCTTTTTGGGCTACATCGGCACTGTCTTCGTAAGATCTGAAATCAGAGTAATTCCCAGGGAAAGTTTCTATTTCGCCCTGACCTCTGAAAACGAATAACTGATCCACGATTTTGTCCATAAAATAACGGTCGTGTGACACTACAAGCAAACATCCTGGATAATCCATCAGGAAACTTTCCAGAACATTCAGAGTTACAATGTCCAAATCATTGGTAGGCTCATCCAGAATCAGGAAGTTCGGGTTTTGGATTAAAACCGTACACAAATACAGTCGTTTCAACTCGCCACCACTCAGTTTTTCGACATAATCGTATTGTTTTTTGGAGTCAAAAAGAAAACGCTCCAACAATTGCGAAGCTGAAATCAATCTGCCTTTCGTCAACGGAATAAATTCGCCGTATTCCTTGATGACGTCAATCACGCGTTGCATAGGTTTTGGGTTAATCCCGCTTTGGGTGTAATAGCCAATTTTGATGGTTTCGCCCACGACCACTTTTCCAGAATCCAAAGGAATAGTTCCTGTCAATAAATTCAAGAAAGTCGATTTTCCGGTTCCGTTTTTTCCGATGATTCCGATGCGTTCCCCACGTTGAAAATCGAAACTAAAATTATCCAGAATCACGTGATCCTTGAATTTCTTGGAAATCTTGTGAAGTTCGATAATCTTGCTTCCCATACGCTCCATATTGATTTCGAGTTCCACTTTGTTCTCTCGACGGCGACTTTGTGCTTTTTCCTTGATTACATAAAAATCGTCCTGACGCGATTTCGATTTAGTGGTTCTGGCTTTTGGCTGGCGGCGCATCCATTCCAATTCTTTCACAAAAAGGTTCTGCGCTTTGTCCACACTGGCATTTTCAGAAGCAATTCGCTCTTCTTTTTTCTCTAAATAATAAGAATAATTTCCTTTGTATTGGTATATTTTTCCGTTGTCCAATTCGATGATTTCGTTGCAAACGCGTTCCAAAAAGAAACGGTCGTGCGTCACCATAAACAGCGTAATGTTTTCTTTGGCAAAATAACTTTCCAACCATTCGATCATCTCCAAATCCAAGTGATTCGTAGGCTCATCCAGAATTAATAAATCGGGACGGTTAATCAAAATGATGGCCAGCGACAAACGTTTTTTCTGTCCACCCGAAAGGTTTTTTACTTTCAATTTGAAATCTTCTAACTTCAATTTGAACAAAATTTGCTTGAATTGGGTTTCGAAATCCCAAGCATTGTGTTGGTCCATTCCGTCAAAAGCTTTTTGATAAGCTTCTTCGTCTTCGGGGTTTTCCAATGCTTTTTCGTAGGCTTCAATCACCTTCAAGGTTTCGTTATCCGAAGCGAAAATGCTTTCCTCAATCGTCAATTCGTCCTGCAATTTATTGTCTTGCGAAAGAAAAGCCATTCGGATGCTTTTACGAAGTACCACTTGTCCTGTGTCGGGTTCGTCAAAACCATTGATGATGTTCATAATGGTGGTTTTTCCCGAACCGTTTTTGGCAATAAAGGCAATTTTTTGGTCTTTGTTGATTCCGAAGCTTATGTCTTTAAAAAGCGTGCGCTCTCCAAAAGATTTTGAGATATTTTCGACTGATAGGTAATTCACTTTGTAAAGTATGAGTTATAAATTATGAGTTATGAATGATTTGCAAAACACAACTTTTTTGCAAAAGTAAGCTATTATAACACTAAATGCGAATGGTTTGTTTTTAAACCATATAAGTCATTTAAGTTTTGGTTTTGAAATACATAATAATTCTAAGCTTATATGACTTATATGTTTAATCAATTTTTCAAATAGGAACTCAAATCCACCGTATGCATTTGTTGAGGCGTATTGATAATGGGTTTTCTAACAAAGGATTCATTGGTTAAATAGAAGATTTTTTCATCAAAAGTAGCAATACCTTCTATTTGGTGAAAAGGCATTGAAATCTTGATTTTTCGTTGATTTGCAGTCGAAAAATCATTGTTTTTATAATTGTATAAAAGATATAAAAACGGCTGGAGTGTTTTTGAATATCCACAAAGCACAATTCCATTTCCAGGAGTTAATAAGGTTGCACCAGTAATTAAGCCATCAACATTCAAGGTTTCTTTTAATTGGGCGATATGGTTTCCGGGAGTTTTGGGCAAGACATAAATGCTTGTTTTATTTTGGTTCCATTGCTTGGTAAACAAATAAATACTGTCTTGCGAAACGACGAAAGCTTCGCAATCAAAGTCAGTCGTGTTTTCTTTTTGAACGCTAAAATCCGTTTGATTGGAATAGGAAAATGAAATAGAATCTATTTGAGGTTTATTCGATAAAAAAGAGTTTTTTTCGATTCTAAGAATATGTAAATTTCTTCGATTGCCTTGATAATTGTTGCCAAAATCGCCGATGTAAATATAGTTTTCGTCCTGCGAAATCTCTTCCCAATCATTATTTTTTACTTTTTCGAGCTTGATTTTTTTCTGGATTTTTCCGTTGGAATCCAATCCGTAAATAGAGGTATCGTGGTCGTCGTTGTGTGTCCATAATAAATGATCAAAAGCCAACAAACCTGAGGTTTCCCTTAAAGTGTCGCTAAGTTTTATTGAAGTTTCTGGTTTGATTTTGGCGGAAGCGTAAACACAACTTCCATCGTTGGTCGTGGCATTCGGATTGAAATTTTTCGCAAGTGCATCTGTGCAACCTGAAATTTGACTATGGGTTGAAGTTATGCAAAGCAGGAAAAAGAGAATTATTTTTTTCATTTGTTCAAAAGTAGCTTTTAAAAGCTATAGTGTCAAAATAATTGTTATATTCGACTTGGTTTTAAATAGATTACGATTTTAATAAAAGCAATACAATATGTATCATTCAAAAATAGCGGGATTGGGATTTTATGTTCCAGAAAATGTGGTCACCAATGACGATTTGTCGAAAATTATAGATACCAACGACGAATGGATTCAGGAACGAACCGGGATTCAGGAACGAAGACACATCATTCCCGGAGAAGATACCACCACAACAATGGGAGTAAAAGCAGCCAAAATCGCCATTGAACGCTCTGGAATTGCCAAAGAAGATATCGATTTTATCGTTTTTGCCACTTTGAGTCCGGATTATTATTTTCCAGGACCAGGCGTTTTGGTGCAACGTGATTTGGGTTTGAAAACCGTTGGCGCTTTGGATGTTCGCTGTCAATGTTCGGGTTTTGTGTATGCTATTTCGGTGGCTGACCAATACATCAAAACTGGAATGTACAAGAATATTTTGGTTATTGGCTCGGAATTGCAATCACAAGGATTGGATATGACAACACGAGGACGTGGGGTTTCGGTAATTTTTGGCGATGGAGCAGGAGCTGCTATTTTGAGTCGAGAAGAAGATTTGTCGAAAGGAATTTTATCAACGCATTTGCATTCAGAAGGAGAACACGCCGAAGAATTGGTTTTGAAAGCGCCAGGAATGGGCGGACGCTGGGTTGCCGATATTTTGAAAGATAATAATCCTGATGACGAAAGTTATTTTCCTTATATGAACGGACAATTTGTGTTCAAAAATGCCGTAGTTCGTTTTGCTGAAGTGATTAATGAAGGTTTGGAAGCCAATAATTTGCAGGTTTCCGACATCAATTTATTGATTCCGCATCAGGCGAATTTGAGGATTTCTCAATTCATTCAAAAGAAATTCAGATTGACTGACGACCAAGTGTACAATAACGTCCAAAAATACGGAAATACCACCGCAGCATCTATACCTATTGCCTTGACAGAAGCTTGGGAACAAGGAAAAATCAAATCGGGCGATTTGGTGGTTTTGGCAGCTTTTGGTAGTGGATTTACTTGGGGAAGCGTGATTATTAGGTGGTAAAGAAGATTCAAATAAAATAGACAAAGACCTTGAAGATATAGAAACTTCGAGGTTTTTTGTTTGTATTAAAAATCGAAATTATTTTTGATTTTGTATTTCAAAAATATATAATTTTAACAAGGTTTTAGGTTTCAATAAAACTCCCATTCCCAATGAAAAAAATCGTTTTGTTAGTTTTTGTTTCTGGTTTGTTTTTGGCTTGTTCTCAAAAGGAAACTAAAGTAGAAAATGTTGAAAAAGCTTTTTATTACTGGAAAAGCAATGATAATTATGGTAACCCAATAAATGCTCAAATCAGTAAAGCGAAAGTTAAAAAAATATACTTCAAACTTTTTGAAGTGGATTACAGCGAAACGATGGGCAATTTTCCTTATGAAAAAAACAAACCAAGTGAATATGATTTTCGTGATTTGGATTCCTTGACTATTGTACCAACTATTTTTATCAAAAACGAAATTTTCCCATACAACAACGAGAAATCATTGGATAAATTGGCCGACAATATTGTTTTTCTGATAGACAAATACCATAAAGGAAGCGAAAAACCAATTTTTGACTATTCAGAAATTCAAATTGATTGCGATTGGACCAAATCTACTAAAGACAAGTATTTCTATTTGTTGAAAAAAATAAAGGAATTGTCTAATAAAGAAATCAGTTGCACGCTTCGTTTGTATCCGTATAAATATCCCGATATTATGGGCGTTCCACCCGTGGACAAAGCGATGCTGATGTGCTATAATTTGATAAAACCATTGTCGCAAAAAAACAAAAACTCCATTTTGGACATAGCCGAATTAAAATCCTATTTGAATGAAAGACGCCATTATCCAGTGCATTTGGATGTAGCGTTGCCCGTTTTTTATTGGACACAATGGTACCAAAACAATCGTTTTTCGGGCTTGTTGAATATCAATTCGGCGGATATTGCTGGATTTACCAAGGAAGTCAAACCAATGTGGTATGAAGTAACCAAAGACACGACTTATAATTATGATTCCTATTTCAAAAAAGGAGACCAAATCAAATGCGAAGAAGTTTCGGCGGCAACCATCAACGAAGCGATTTCAATCATAAAAAAGAACGTCGAATTAGACAAAAACACCACCATTTCCTTATTTCATTTAGACGACAGCACTTTCAAAAAATACAGCGATGAAGAAATTTCTAGTTTTTACAGTTCTTTTAGTAAGTAGTTTCAAAAGTCTGGCTTGTGGCTATTCGCCTTATGGGGAGGATGTTCGGTATTCGTTGTTCAAGCCTGAATATTTTAGCTATTCTCACTACAAAGCGTTTTATTATAATGCCAATTTATGGGGATTTGATTACGACCAAAATCCAAATAATTATAGAATGAATATCGATGCTAATATTTTGGATTGGTACAATTTCACCAATAAAAAGGTAAGTATCGAAGCCATTGAGGATTTTAATAATAATTTGACGCTTACAGACATTCATCCCAAAAGCACGAATGAATTTATCTACTATTTGTATCAAAACAAAAAAATAGCTGCAATTGACTATTTGAAAATGGCCAAGAATTGCGAAGCCGTAAACAATGTGATTGAAGATGATACTTGGGAAAGAAATGAGGTTGCCAATACCAACGATAGAAGTGTTCTGTTAAATAAATTAGTTCAAATTACCCAAAAAGAAAAAAATATTTATTTCAAACGAAAATATGCTTTTTTGACGATTCGATTGGCGTATTATGCTGGAGAAAAGGAGGTTATTAAAGCTGTTTTTGATACTAATTTTAATTCTGGTCCAAAAGATTACCTCTACAATTGGAGTTTGTTTTTTTACACTTTTACCGAATCTAGCGGAGATGCAATGGTCAATGCTGCTAATTTAATGGCAAATTGTCCCGAAAAAACATATGCTAGTTATTATTATTTTCACGAAGGATTTAAAATTTCGGAAGCTTTGCAACAAGCTAAAAATAAACTAGAAATTGCCAATGTATATGGGTATGCTTCAATTCAAAAAGTAGATAAAAACTTAGAATATTTGAAAGAAATTTATAAAAACAATCCAAAATCTGAAATTCTAGGATTTTTGTTGTTGCGGGAAATCAATAAAATCGAGGATTGGGTTTATACGCCTTATTATACCAATTATTTACCATCGACAGTATTTTATCCTTGGACAGATAATAGTGATAAAACCACCACCGAAACTTTGCGAACTCGTTCTGAAAACGACCGATTGTATGCGCAGGAAGTTTTGGACTTTATACAATCAATAGATTCGAAAACGACTCAAAATCCTTTGGTTTGGGAGGCAGCAACAATCAATTTGCAATTTATAACCCGAAAATATGACGATTGTTTGCAGCAAATTGCCTCGTTTGATAAGTTGCATAAAACTGAAAAAGTTTCGGAAGAAATCGAGAAAATAAAAGCACTTTGCATCACTGCCAATCAAGAAAACGGAAAAGCGATTCTAAAACCTGAAATTCAAAACACGATTTTGAAATACAAAGATGATGAGCGTTTTATTTTTGCCTTGGGCAGAGAATTAGAATTTAAAGGCAATATTACCGATGGAATTGCCTTGATTTCGTTGTTAGAAGTTAATTATTATACTGGTTATGATGCTAGTGATGTTGAATGGCAAGCCAATCGTATCTTAACCTCGGGAAATTTAGAAGTGTTTTATTCGTATTTTGATTATTTGGATTTTGTATATTCTGCCAAGGATTTGCAAGCCATTGTGGATAAGTTAAAATCAGGTTTTGCTACAGATTTCGAAAAAACTATTTACTCCAAATTGCTAAAAGATAAGGACTATTTGACTGATTTATTGGGAACCAAATACATTCGAGAAAATCAATTGGATAAGGCTTTAATCACTTTTAAATCATTGGACTACAACTATTGGGAAGACAATTACAATGCTTGGGAAAGAGGGAATTATGGTGATGATTATACTTTTGACGAAAATCCTTTCTACGATTTTAAATATACCGATGGATTTATTGAGCATAAAGAAAAATTCATTGTGAACAAGCTTTCCGTAACCGAGCATTTGATAAAATACATTAATTTGGCCTACAATCCGAAGACCAAAGACAGAGATTATTACTATTTTCTTTTAGCAAATTGCTATTACAATATGTCGGATTATGGAAATTCGTGGATGATGCGCCGTTATTCCAGCAGTTCGTCTTATTATGGGCAAGACTATGAAAAAGAATCTTACATAGACGAGATAGAATACAGGAATAAAATAAAAGCTATTGCTTATTACAAATTGGCTTACCAGACCGCTAAAACGCCAAAATTCAAAGCACTCTGCTTACGAATGATGGATTATGCTCAAGAGGAAGAGTATAGCAATTCAAAAAAAGTTGCTGCACAATTTCCTGAATTTAGTTCTGATTTGTCAGGTTGCGAAAATTTAGCCAATTATTTCAAATCCAGAAGATAAATAGTTAATCTAAATCCTGCAATCATTTTACCTTTTCAAAGTAAAATGTGATTTGAACACTTTAGAAGTTCCTTTTTCATCATAATCTACAGTAAACCAATAGTCAGAAGAGGGAAGGGGTTTGCCGTTAAAAGTGCCATTCCAACCATCGCTTGAAGGACTAATTTGTTTTAGTAATTTTCCATAACGGTCAAAAATATGTATCGGCGCATTTGGATTCGTAGAACGTAAATGGGGAATATTCCAAGTTTCGTTATATCCATCGCCGTTTGGAGTGAAAAATTTGGGATAATTGATGATTACTGCATTGATTGGGGCTGGATTACAATGTCCGTTTTTATCTCTTACAGCAATAATATGATCACCGGGTTTTATATTATTATATTGATTGCTGTCTTGATACGGAAAATCATCTAGTTTGTATTCGTAATTTCCAGAACCAGCACCTAAAACATTCACTGTAATAAAAGTGGGGTTTTCAAAAGCATCACTATAGGTGATTTCAAGATAAGGCGCATATTTAGAGACTTTGGTTGCAGCAGTATTTACACAATTTGTAATGATGTTGGTTACTTTTACAGCGTAATTCCCTATTTGGCTTGTTGTAATCGAAGGGGTGTTACCTCCATAAGGATTTCCATCTAATGTCCATTCAAACAAATTATTGGTAGCCAATAATCCAGTATTTAAAGTGGCTGGATTCAATAATGTACCCGTTTGATAATCTTCACAAATGAAATATTCTGCATCCAATTGCGGATTGGGTAACGGATTCACGATTAATTTTAATTCGACAACGTCAAAACAAGAAGCTGTTACGGTATTGTTGGCCACTCGAATCCAAACACTATCCGCAAACGGATTGTCGTTTTGGTAAGTCGCTGGATTGACAATCGGAACGGCATTGATATCATTGGCTGCAGCCAAAGAAGTATAAAAGGTGAGTGTAAAATTAGTGTCGGGAGATTGCCCGTTTAAGACTTGATTTCGAATGGATAAAGCAGTCAAATCGAATTCGAAAACACCATCATTTGCACCAAATGTATCACAGGTTTCTATTGGACTTACAGAATTTGCAACGGGTTTAGGAACGATGGTAAGACTAAACGGATTTTCATCGCTACAATTCAATCGGTTTCCTGTTTCATAATAAATGTAATAAGTTGGTAATACCGTTGCAGGGGTAACAACAGTGCCAAATGGAATTATATTTCCACCACCCAAAGGTCCTCCAGGGGCATCATAATAAAAATTATTGGGTGTTGGTAAAGGCGGAAAAGTGAAACTATCACAATACGATAATTGAGTTGGAATAGGATCGGCTTCAACTCCATTTATAGAAATGTCGAAAAAGTTTTCGCTGAAACAACTTGGGTCATTTGGATGAGCTGCATAGATGTAAATTCGGTTGTTGGTGTTGATAGAAGTTCCTGCCGCAAGAGGGTTTACTCCATTGGGATCATCATAATAATTTCCGTTTGAAAGCGGTGTTAACACATAAACATCACATTGTTCTACATTCGCTCTGGAATCTATTATTGGTTTTTGATTGATGGTAATCAACCAAGGTTTTTCATTATAACAACCTATCACAGTTGTTGATGGTTTGTAAATATAAACAGTTGTAGTATTGGTTATTGTATCGGCATTTGGAATTAATTTTACGTTTCCAGCAGTTGTTGGACCACCGGGTAAAGTATAATATTCGCCACCATCGACTTGAATAGGCAACAAGAAACTTTCACAGCTAGTTACATCAGTTGGAATACTTAGAAATGGAGCATTTATGGTAATTGTAAAAAAATCATCGTCTGTACAATTGGGTGTTCCAACTCCGGGAACATAAGTATATACTTTGGTAGTTTGTGAAATTATTCCCGGCAAAATAATATTTCCACCACCATTTGGAGCATCATGATATTCGCCAATAGGTGCTGGAGGGAGATTATAGGAAACACAGTGGACTTCATCTGCAATTCCTAGAGTGTTTATGTAAACGGTGAAAATAGTATCGGGAGTTCTACATCCATTATTAGTTGCAAAAACATATAGTGTTGTAGTTGTGGTAATTGGAGAAACCGCTGGAGTATAAATTCCAGTTAGTGCATCAAAAGTATAATAATTTCCAACAGCCAGAGGAGGTAAATTATAGGAAACACAATCAAAAACATTGGCTATTGGTACTATGGTTGGGGTGATGTTAATAGTTATATTAAATTGGCTTTCAAGGATACACGGATTGACAAGATCGGTAGATGAAAAATAGGTGTAAATAGTAGTAGTTCCGGGTGTTGTTATAATTGATCCTCCCATAATTTCGATTCCGCCACCAGTTGGTCCTCCGGGAAGTGAAAAATAACGAAGCCCGAAACCTGAAGCAGGCACTATATATTGGTCGCAAGCAATTACATCTGTAGGTTTTATTTCTGTAGGTGTAACTATTTTTACGTTGAAACTACTTTCAATAGGACAACTTGGAGTTCCAGCAGTGGTACTATAAATATATATGGTTTGGTCGGTTGTGATAACATCACCAGCATTGAGTATGGGCAAACCTTGATTGGATCCTGAATAATAATTTCCTGGATTGATAAGCGGAGGCAAGGTATAGCTCGTACAAACATTTTGATTAGTTTTTTGGTCTAGAATAGGTCTTGGAACAACCGTAAGATTAAAATTAGTTACCGAATAACAACTAGAATCGGTTAGTAGTTGAACTCGTGCATATAAGGTTGTGTTCCCTGATGTGTAAGGAATAGTAGGATTTATGAGATTAGTTCCTGCATTAGCATCAGCGGGACTAGAATAATAGCTAACAGAGTAAACTGCTGCGGCTTGTCCTCCCAAAATAGTAGAAGTTTGAGTGTCAATGTCAAAATTGGCTGTATTGGTTCCCGGAGCAGTTTCACACAAGCTTAAATCTGAGGGTTTGTTTGCAATTGGGGCATTGGTAAGGAGTAAGTGAAATGATTTAGTTGTAAAACATTTAGTTGTTGTGTTCTCAATTCTTATCCAAATTGTAGCAGGAAAATTTCCAGCAGCCACCGCATAATTATTCGGTAACGGATTGCTGTTTGAATTGGCATCTGACAAAGAAGAATGATAGCTTATTTGCGTTCCTGGAATCGTTACAATTGGAGTATTATAGGATAAATCAAAGGTGAAACTGGCTAATCCGGAATTGCATTTGTATAAATCTACAGGGTTTGGAGTTGTAATTGGATTATAAAATTCTACGTTTATATAATCAGTAGTAACAGGACAGGACGTTGCAATAATGGTATAAGTAAGCCCGTAAACTCCAGGTTGTGTTACAGTAAGGTCGGGTGTATTTCCTCCAATTGGGTTTCCGTTAAATGTCCAAGCAAAAGAATAAATTGCAGGATTCAATCCAGAACTAAGTACTTGAGAACCATTGTCACAAATTGCGGTATTGCTGGCAATGGTCAAATCGGGGCCTAAAACATCTTGCCCCACATTAAAACTATTGGCACCCAAAAAAATGGCCGAATCCGATTGATTGTCTTGTCTATCGGCAATTACAAGTTTGATGTGATACGGATTATTTGGAATCAAACTGTTGGATGAAGCACTCATAGCAACGGTTTGTCCATTAAAATTAGTGGCCGAACTAGCCGAATTAGACCCTCCGTTAAAGGTTCCAAAATAAGCAGGATTTTCAGATGTACAAGAAGAATTGTAGAGTGAATTTCGAATTGTAACTACTGAAATCGGCTCATTTGTAACGGGAACAACAGCAAGATTTGTTGTTACGCCAGTCGATTTATTAGTCAACAAAAAGGCAAAAGCGTCTGAAAACTGACACTGAAAATTACCATATTCTTCCGATGCAAATAAAAATTGAAAGTCAAAATTGGATGAAAAAGGTACAAAATCAAATTCTAAAACGGTCGCATTTGTCGAATTCATTGTAATTCCGTCAGCCAAAAGTGCTGCTTCTAAATCAGTATCACCAGCCCAAGCGGCATTTCCATCATTGAGTTGGCTGGAATTTGGACCAGATGAGTTTGCTACGTTTCCAGTGCTCAGAATAACCCCACTAGTCAATGGAAAATTAGGATTTGTATTTGTAAAATAACCAATTCCGTTCGAAGAACCAAATCCATTAGTGTTACCTGTTCGCCAAGTGATGTTGTTTACAGGAACGCAGGCTTTATTGACTAAAACATCAGTAATTAATTGTGGAACAGTATATGTATTCGTATCAACCTTTATTGCCTGCGAAAAACATCCTATCCAAAACAATGAAAATGATAAAACAAGGATTTTTTTCATTAGAGATTTATTTTATACAAAAATATAAATTTATCGATAAAAAGGCTAATTTAATCGATGAAATACATATTCTTAACAAATAAAGTCTTTAAAGATGAAAATCTAAATTAGTTTCAATTCTTTTAGAGACTTCATTGATATATAGAACGGTATTTAATTAAAATTATTTCAACTAAAACGGCAATCAATTTTCGGCTGAAATCCCTATATTTGCAGCCTTAAAAATCAGTACAAAATGACCTTAACACAGATTCTTACACCTTCTATCGAAAAAGCAATTCTAGCCTTATTTGATGTTACTCTTGACAAAGTTGAATTTCAAACTACACGAAAAGAATTTGAAGGCGATATTACAATGGTAATTTTTCCATTATTAAAAGTAATCAAAAGCAATCCAGTAGAATTAGGAAATAAAATTGGCAACTATTTAGTCGAAAATGTTGCTGAAGTAAGTCGGTTTAATGTAGTTTCAGGATTTTTGAATATCGTTATTGCTGACGAATATTATTTGAATTTTTTCAACGAAATTAGAAAAGAAGAAAAATACGGTTTCGTTACGCCAAGTCCAGAAGATAAAGCGATTATGGTCGAATATTCTTCGCCAAACACTAATAAACCTTTGCATTTGGGGCACGTTCGCAACAATCTTTTGGGTTATTCTGTTGCCGAAATTTTGAAAGCTTCTGGTAAAAAAGTATATAAAACCCAAATCATCAACGACCGTGGAATTCACATTTGCAAGTCGATGTTGGCTTGGCAAAAATTCGGAAACGGAGAAACTCCAGAAAGTACAGGATTGAAAGGAGATAAATTAGTTGGGAATTATTATGTGGCTTTTGATAAGGCGTATAAAGAAGAAATTAATGGTTTAATTGCTCAAGGAAAAACCGAAGACGAAGCCAAAAAACAAGCACCAATTATTCTCGAAGCCCAACAAATGCTTTTGGATTGGGAAGCTGGCGATGAAAAAGTAATTGCCCTTTGGAAAACTATGAACCAATGGGTTTATGATGGTTTTGCCACCACTTATAAAAATTTAGGAGTCGATTTTGACCAATATTACTACGAAAGCAATACCTATTTGTTAGGAAAAGATGTCGTTCAAGTAGGTTTAGAAAAAGGCATTTTCGAAAAAGATCCCGACGGTTCAGTTTGGATTGATTTGACTGACGAAGGTTTAGATAGAAAAATCGTGTTGCGTTCCGATGGAACTGCGGTTTATATGACCCAAGATATTGGAACAGCCATTCAGCGCGTAAAGGATTTTCCAGACGTGGGCGGTATGGTTTATACCGTTGGAAATGAGCAAGATTATCATTTTAAAGTCTTGTTTTTAATCTTGAAAAAATTAGGTTTCGATTGGGCTTCTAGTCTATATCATTTGTCTTACGGAATGGTCGATTTACCTTCTGGAAAAATGAAATCTCGTGAAGGAACCGTTGTCGATGCTGATGATTTGATGCAAGAAATGACCGATACGGCTCAAAAAATTGCAGAAGATTTAGGAAAATTAGACGAATATTCAGTTGAAGAGAAATCTAAATTGTACAAAACCATTGGGCTTGGTGCTTTGAAATATTATATTTTGAAAGTTGATCCTAAAAAGCGAATTCTTTTTGATCCGGCCGAATCGGTTGATTTTGCAGGAAATACAGGTTCGTTTATTCAATATACGTATGCGAGAATCCAGTCGATTATTCGCAAAGCTAATTTCGATTTTACTTCTGCAAGCACTGTAAAAGCTTTGCACGAAAAGGAAAAAGAATTGGTAAAACAACTCGAATTGTTCCCAGAAGTAATTCAAAATGCGGCTCAAAATCATAGTCCCGCTTTGATTGCCAATTACACTTATGATTTGGTTCGTGAATACAATTCGTTTTACCAAGCCGTTTCTATTTTGGGAGAAGAAGATTTGCAAAAGAAAATATTTAGAGTACAACTTTCAAAAAAGGTGGCCGAAACTATTGCGTTAGCTTTTCAACTTTTAGGAATTGATGTTCCAGAAAGGATGTAGTTATAGTTGATATTGAAAATTATGTATATAAAAAAAGCATCTCAAAGTTATGAGATGCTTTTTTGTTAAATTTTTGGTGTATATTATTTATCCAAAATTACTTTATAACTAGATGAAGTTTCATTAGTAGAAACATTAATGATATAAAGTCCATTTGCATTTCCATTCATATCAATACTTTCTAAAGTTTTTGAGGGAGAAACATCTAGTTTTATTGATTTTACTACTTGCCCCAAAACGTTTACTACATCTATTTTACTAACAGGAATATCATTGTACTGTACATTAAATACTCCATTACTTGGGTTTGGATAAATAGCTATTTTTGTTTTGTAAACGCTGTCAATACTCAAAGCAGATGGTGTCCAAACAATTCTATTTGAAGTCAAAACAGTGTTATTTGCAATAGGAGCTGAAATATTTGTGTCATAAACAGATGCTCCTTTTGTAAATGAGTACCCAGTATTGATAAAATCATGAGTGTCGGATGAGGCATTACCATCCGCAGTCAACTCAACCCAAACTTTATATACCCCATCTGGAACGGCTACTGATGAAGAATTGGTACCATCCCAAGAAACCGAATAAGCACCCCAAGCAACCGGGGAAGTTGTGGCTGAACGAGTCGCACCACTAATAGCTCCAACATTATTACCGGAAGTAACATCCATTCCAGCGGTATCAGCTGTACTAGCTTCAGTTGCGCCATTTTTTGCACTTAGGATAGGAAAATGATCATCTGTTTTTGTAGAGGTTGTGTAGAGTAATCTTGTTTTGACAAATGTACCTGTGGCATTTTCAACCCATACTCCCATCACCTGTTTGGTATAACTACCTATTTTTACAGTTGTAAAAGTATATGTCATTGAACCAGTAGTTTGAGCAAATGTGTTTGCGGAAAACAGTAGAGCTGTAACGAGAACAGCTAAAGAAAGTAATTTTGTTTTCATAATTTTTTTGTTAGTTGTTAATTTAATAATTGGGGCACTATAATTATATATTTACAAATTTCGAAAAAAGCATCAAAATAGATTATGATAATTATCATATAATCAATTAATTACCTTAATTTTTCCTTAAGAGAAGAATTTTGATTTAAAGTTTTATAATGCTTAAATAAAATTATGTTTTTTAAGTCTTTAGAATTAAAAATTCTATCTTTAACTATATTAAAAAAACAGAAAGTATGAGAAGAATTAGCTGTATAATTGTTTATTTATTGTTCTTTTCGGATACAACATATTCACAACAAGATCCGATTAAAGTTTTTGGAGAAGCACAAGGAACCACCTATCATATCACTTATTTTGATGTTCAAAATAGGTATTTTCAACCCGAAATTGTTCAACTATTAAAGGATTTTGATTTATCGGTTTCGACTTATATTCCCAATTCGATTATTTCGAGAATCAATGCTAATGAAAAAAATGTAATTGTCGATAAATACTTCACGGCTTGTTTCAAAAAAGCCAAGGAAGTTTGGAAAAACACCAACGGTGCTTTCGACCCAACGGTTTACCCACTGGTCAATGCTTATGGTTTTGGTCCTGGAAAAAAACAAAAAATCGAAAAATCGAAGATTGATAGCATCCTTAAATTTGTGGGTTTTCAATTGATTGAATTAAAAGGGAACAAAATAGTCAAAAAAGACCCAAGAGTGGCTTTGGATTTTAATGCTTTTGCCCAAGGCTATTCCGTTGACGTAGTTTCGGATTTCTTGAATTCAAAAGGAATAACGGCTTACATTGTGGAAATTGGAGGCGAAGTATATGCCAAAGGAAAGAAACCCAACGGAAAAAATTGGACTATCGGAATTGAAAAACCCATTGACAACAAGGAATCAGAAAATCCATTCAAGGCCATCGTGAAATTAGAAAATCTGGCCATTGCTACTTCGGGAAATTATCGCCGGTTTATTATTGAAGATGGTGTGAAATATGCCCATCATATTGACCCAAAAACGGGCTATCCCACCAAAAATAATTTGTTGAGTGCTTCGATATTTGCCAAGGAATGTATTTCTTCTGATGCTAATGCTACAGGTGTTCTGGTTTTGGGGCTTGATAAAGCCAAAGTGTTTTTGCAAAAACATCCCGAATTGCAAGCTTATTTGATTTATTCTGACGAAAAAGGGAATTATCAGGTTTATGAAACCTCAGGTATTAAAGCAATTATTTCTGAAATTGGAGAATAAAAAAAAATACCAGCCAAATTTTGACTAGTACTTTTTTACTAACTAAACTAATTCAACCAATTCTCTTTATTTTTTCAAAATAACTTCATAATTTGAAACACCATTATCATTAGATAAGCTAATAACGTAATTACCATTGGACAAATTTGAAAGATTAATTTGTTTAGTGGTTTCAGCATTATTAGTGCTTAAAGATTCAGAATAGACGGTTTCTCCCAATAAGTTATAAACTTTAATATTTTGTATATCATTTTTTAAATCAAGGTTGAATAAACCTGTTGAAGGAACAGGATAAATGACTACTGCAGGTTCTTTGTGTTGAACATCTTCAAACCCTAGTCCAGTCGCAACCCAATTCATTACAATGGTATTCACATAAGTATCTCCTACGGCAGTGGTTGTTGCAGAAGTTGGCCCTTTTGTGAAAGAATAACTGGAAAGTTCTTGATGATTATTAGCACCTGAATCAACCCAAGTGCTTTCTATCCAAATTTTGTAAACGCCATCGGCTACAGTTGTGCCATTAGTTGCTCCAACCACGTTTTTGCCATCCCAGACAAAACTTTTTGTACCAAAACCTGTAGGTGTTGTCGTGTTTTTTCGAGTGGCTCCAGTTGCTGCATCAGTTACATTTACAGTAGCAGCTAATGCATTCGATGCTGTTCCTCCAGCTTTTACTGCAAAAGTGGGTAGATGATCTGAAGTATTGCTTCCTACATAACGCATTTTAGTTTTAATAAAGGCGCCTGCACTGTTTTCAATCCAAACTGCCGTTACGCAATATCCTGTATATGTTGGTGCTGGAGAAGTGGGTACGGGTTGGTTGAAAGAAAAGGTCAACGTACCAGTTGTTTGTGCTGATACAATTGTCGAAAAGCAAAGTAAAAATGCAATTCCTGCTAGGTTGTGTAATTTTGTTATCATTTCATTTTATTTTTATTGTTGTTTCTAAAAAGAACTATTTAGAAATAGTTCAAAAATGTAAAACTCTATAATAAATTATTGATAGAGTTTTACATTGTCTAATTAATTAGCTTCAAGTACTAAATTGATGTTGACTTTAGCGTTTTCAGCAATTTTTCCTTTTACAAGACTTGGAATTTCAATGTTGTAATCTTGTGGTCTAACTAAAATTGAGCTTGTTGCAATTATTTTAGTTCCATTCAATGTAAGGTTGATTTTCGATTTGATCTTTTTGGTCACACCGTGAATCATTAAATCTCCTTCTAAATCATAGCTCGTTTTTGCAGCAGATAATTTTTTAGCATCAAAATTTACAATCTTGCCTTTAAAAGTGGCTTTAGGAAACTTGGATGATTCCATATAATTTTCGTTAAAATGTTCTTCCATTAAAGGAGCTTTAAACTTGAAAGATTTTATCAAAGCCAAAGCGACTAAATCTCCTGTTGTTTTGTCAAGAATACTAGAAACGGTACTGTTTGTACCTGCTATTTCTTCAAAAGCTGGCATTGAAGCTTCAAATTTAATTTCTCCTGATCGAGTTATCATTTTCTGAGAAAAAATTACATTCCCCATTAATAAAACAATTGCTATTATAATTCTTTTTTTCATAATGTAGTTATTTGAATTAATTGAGACATCCTTGTTGTTGCCAAAGCAAAAATAAATCTATTGAGGTTTTTGACATTGGACCGCTTTGAGGCATTACTCTACCACAAGCTTGCGATTGATCTATTCTGCATATTAAGTCGCCATTTTGAGTGGATTCTTTTACTTCTGCATAGGTTTCTAGGTTTGGAAATTGTGAATTTCCTGAGTGACAACTGATGCAATTTGCTTTTACAATTGGAGCAATGTTCTTAGTATAGGTTGGATTTGTTGTTACTTCAGCTATTTCAGTATAAGTGTTTGATTCACAAGAAACGATGAATGCACTAATCATAATTAGCAATACGATATTTATTTTTTTCATAATTAATTTCTTTATCTTTTAAAAAACTCGGTACATATTAAATCCAAAATACAAACTTCCTCCATTCCATTTTCCAGTAGCATTTGTGAAAACAGCAACATCATTCATCGGTTGGCTATTGGAGAAAACCATCTGAAAAACGTGTCCTCCTGTTTCTATATCCAATCCTAAAGTCAATGGATTTTGATACAAAGGAGCATTCTCCAATTGATTTATTTTGTAGGCATAATCAAGATTTACGCTTAATCTTTTAGATAATTTGCATCTTCCTCCAGCAGCTACCAGATATTGATCTTTTAGTTCTTGAGAATCATCATAAAGATTTTTATGCACATAAACGCCACCTAATTCAAAAGAAAGTGCTTCCGAAAATTTTCTAGAAGCTAGCAATTGTGTAGAATAGGCCAGTCTATTGTTAAATTGTAAATTAGGATACAAATCGGTACTTAGTGCAGTATTTATATCCATCGTGTTGTATCCTACAATAGTCACAGGGAAACCATTTGTGATTTGGTCTGCTAATTTATATTTGGCAGTCAACTCATATATTTTATTATAAGTATGTCTTGACGCCCCCAGCGATAACCAGTCTGTAACACCATAGATACCGCCAATTTTTGTTAGCGCATTGTCTAATCCAAAAAAGTTGTCTAATCCTTCAGTCAAATCACCAAAACGGTGTGAAATCACCATATACCATTCGCCTTTTGCCGTCATCTTTGTAGATTGAATATTGCAAATTTGAAGCCCCTTGAAAGCGGTTGTCTCTTTGTCTTTAACATCCGATTTTTCGGCATTTAATTGATTTAATAAATCATCTTGTGCTGAGGCATAGCCAATAGTGAATAACACTAACACAAAAGAAAAAAACTTTTTCATTCCCATAATTTAATTGTTTTGATTTTAATTGATTTGAACTGGATTTAAGAAGCTTTAAAACATTGATCCAATTTTAACTCGCCCATTAAGTCGTCATAACCTACAACTCTACCTTTTAGAGTAATGACTTGGTCTTTAGTTATAGAAGGGTCTAATTCTTTTAAATTGCAAATAATTGAATCATCAATAATCACTTCGGTACCAGTAATTTTGGTAATAGTTCCTTTGATGGCGATTGCTTTTTCAAGATATTTTTTATTTGCAGTTTCAATATTGGTAGCAAATTCATTGGCAATACTTTTTGAGGAAACCGTATAAGCCGTTTCTTCTGTAGATAAATTTCTTGCTCCACCGTGCATAATATAATTGTATCCCGTGAAGGACAGAATTCCAACCACTGCGATTGAAAAAAGAATAATTCTAAATTTTTTGTTCATAATTATTGATTTTAGTTTTTTAAAGACAAATGACGTCTCTATTTGGTTTTAGTAATAGTTAAAACATTTATAAAGGGAAATACCCTACCTAAAAATTCAGAAGTTTATAAAAAAATTCTATCAAGGATTATAACTATCGACAAAGAGAATTGTGAAATTATTAATATGAGAATTCTATTTCATTTTAACTGGCTGATTTTGAATTGATAATCATTTATTTTTTGGCTGTTTAATAAATCAAAAGCAAGGTTGGATTCGATTTTTTTCTATATATAAATTGAGACTCCCGTTTATAATTTTCTTGTTAGTTTCCCAATTAGTGACTCTAAAAATATTTTATTTAGGTAGGGTAGTTTGCTTTGAGGATGTTTTTAGTATATCAAACCTTAAAAAATAGTATGTTGAAAGTAAATTACTTGTTCCATAAATAATTTTAACCTTTAATCTAAAAAACGATGAAAATCAAACAAGTAATCACAATTTCTACAATTAGTATTGTACTTTTTTTACAATCTTGCACCGTTTCGAACCCCTATGAGGAAATTACTCCAACACCAACACCTATTGCGTCAACAGTTACCGTTCCTGCTAATTTTGAAGTAGTTAAAGGAACTAGTGTGGCTGCTACTAATTTTGTAAGTACCCCAACTGGAGCTACATTCACTTGGACAAATTCTAATTCAGCCATAGGTTTAGCTGCTAGTGGTTCTGGAAATGTTCCCTCTTTTACAGCAACAAATGCTGGAACTACAGCTTTAGTGGCAACCATAACGGTTACTCCAACTTTGAGTGGAACTGTAGGCACACCTTCCTCTTACACAATTACAGTAACTCCGTCAATACCTAGTTCTACGACACCAACAGTTACAGTTCCAGTAAACAGTACGGTTATCAATAAAGGGATTGTGCCTGCATCGAGTTTTGTTAGTACACCAGCTGGAGGAACATTTGCTTGGACCAATTCAAATGCAGCTATTGGTTTAGCCGCAAGTGGTACTGGAAATGTGCCTTCTTTTACGGCAACAAATACAGGAACCGTAGCTATTGTAGCTACAATTACGGTTACTCCAACGGTCAACGGACTTAAAGGAACTCCTTCTTCTTATACTATTACTGTGAATCCAACGCCACCAGTTACAAATGCAATAACGCTTACAGGTAGTTCTTCTGGCTCAACAAAAAGCCATAATGCAGGGAAAAATTGTATGAGTTGTCATACACCTGGGACTTCGGCAGGTAGTAAAGGAGTATGGGTAATTGGAGGAACGGCTTATACTAGTTCTACTGGATCTTCAATTGCCAAAAATTTGGTTATTAAATTTTATACAGGGCCAAACGGAACAGGGACTTTAAAATATATACTAAATAGCGATGCACTTGGGAATCTATATTCTGCCAATTCGGTTGATTTTACGGGAGGTTTATATCCAGCAATTACTGGAGCAACTACCACAAAATATATGGGTTCCCCTATAACAAATGGAGCTTGCAACAGTTGCCATACGGGAGGTTCAGGCACAGCCAGAATTTGGGCTAATTAATTAAAATCAATAAGTAATAAGCAGTAATACAAAGTATGTTGAATTGCTGCTTATTATGTTTTATAGCAAAAAACAATTTCAATAATTAAAAACAATTTCAATAATTAAAAACAATAAAATGAAACAAAAAACAATTACGCTTTTTGCATTAATGCTAATGCTTACTACAATGCAGTCATGTACAGAAAATGAATATGGCTCAATAACAGATAGTAAATCTGGGAGTTCTGAAAGTCATAATATGGGACAAAATTGTATGAATTGTCACAAGCCTGGTGCAGGTGAAGCCCCAGCTTGGAAAGTTGCCGGAACGGTTTATAACGAAGCATTGACGACTACTAATTCAAATGCTACTGTAAAACTTTATACGGGGCCAAATGAAACAGGAACTTTGAAATATACGATTCAAGTAGATGCTAAAGGAAACTTTTATACCACATCTGCCATCGATTTTACGGGAGGTTTATATCCATCAGTTACGGGAGCTACTTCAACATATTCTATGTCAACTCCTATTGAAACTGGCGCTTGCAACAGTTGTCACAATGGGGTTATTAGAAGTAAAATATGGACTAACTAGAAAAGGTATTTTGCTTTTTATAGTGAAAATAGCATTAAAAAAAGAAACTGTCTCTTAGTCTGAGGCAGTTTTTTTATGGGAAAACAAATAATTCTTTTTAAAAAGTTGGGATTAAAAAATCACTCTAAAGCTCAAATTAGGAGTTCGTTCAAGCGAGTAGGCTTTTACATCTTCAATAGAGTTGGTATTGGTATTAATCCTGTAATATTCGCTAATTTCATTTTGTTTGTTGAATACGTTTATTATTGATAATCCCAGTTTATATTGGGTATTATTTGAACTTTCCCATCTGTATGTTGTAGAAAAGTTAACTTGAAAAAAATTCTCAAGATTTTTATTGTTGGGAGTGTTGTATTCGATTGTAGGATTTAATGAATCACTGTTGTTAATGCCAATAGGAGTGGTTTCAGGTCTTCCAGAATACCATTTTGAACCTAATGCTATTTTTAGGTTGCCAATATCATAAGTTCCTGCCCAAGACACTACATTATTCAGTTCAAAATTGTTCGAAAATTCAGTTTGTTCAATACCAGAAAAGTGATAATTGTTGTCATTATAGGCATAGCTCAACCAAGTGATGAAATGATTTATTTTCTTTTGAACCAGTATTTCAGAACCAAAAACTTCATAATCGCCATTTATTTTGGCAAATTCTAATTGGTTTTGAAATCCTTGCCCTGAACTATTGATTCCAGTTACTTTTTTATAAAAATTATCTAAAGTAATCAACCAATTGTTTTTGTTGTAAGAAACTCCAATCGAGGCTTGTTTGCTTTTCTGAATGGGAACTGTACTGTTGTTTGATAGAATCCAACGTCTTTTTTCAACACCAAAATAATCGCCTTGAAGATCTATAACCTGAAAGCAGTTTTGGCTTTTAAATTCTCCCAATATTTCCATACTCAAGCTGTTTGAAATTCCATAATTGAATTGTAATCTCGGCTCAAACAAATATTTTTTGAATTTTTCAATATAGTTTAGACGCATTCCAACATTCAAATATATTTTAGAAAGTGTATCGTTGTATTTTCCTTCCACTATGAGTGCGTGTGTACGCAAAACTTCTTTGATTTTTCTATAAAATGCTGGTGTATTGACTTGGTCGAGATTTGTAGAGCCAATTTCGTTAAATTGGTAGCCATTATTGAAGGAAAGTTTAGAAGTGATGTTGTGGTTGTTCTCAATTTTTAGACCATTGTCTAATAGTATGTTTTCTTGTTTTACAATTTGGTTGTCCTGAATTTTATTTTTCTCTGCATCTAGCTCGTATGATGAGCTAAAAGCATTGATTTTACTACTATTGTTAGTGTTCCAGTTTCGTTTCCACAAAAGATTTGCTCCGTGATTTTTTTGATATAAACGGTTGTTTTCAGATTGAACAATTTCATTAATCGTTGCTTTTTGATTCACATCGAGTTGGTCATTAATGGCAATGAGATCTAAAATTAGATGGTCTTTTTCTCCTATTTTTTGGGAATATTTAAGCGTAATGTCATAAAAATTAAACTTCTCATCATTCTGGTAATCTATATTTTGTTTGGTGGCAAAATCAGAAACAGTTGTGTTTTGAAAAGCCTTGTTATAGTATTTGGTATAAGTGGGAGTTTTTACTAAATCAGTAATAGATTTTCTTGCAGCAATTTCTAAAAAACCATTTTTATTGATGTTAAATTTAGAATAAATATCAGCATTAATCATATTAATTCCAGCACTAAATTGTGGTTTTTCGAACTTATTTGGATCAGAAGAAATGTCCACTACACTCGAAACACTTTCGCCATAAAAAGCTGAACTTCCATTTTTTGAAATAGAAACCGTACTAGGCAAATTAGGATTGAATGCCGATATTAAACCAAAAAAATGTCCCGTTTGGTACATTTTTATTCCATTCCATAAGAATAGGTTTTGGTCGTGAGTTCCGCCTCTAACATTGATGCTTGATAAACTCTCGTCAGCGGTGTAGATTCCCGGAATTTGTAGCATAGTTTGCAATACGTCGGGTTCAATTAAGCCGGGTAATATTCCAAGCTTTTTGGGTTTTACCACAAATGTTCCTTCCGTAGTTTTTGAAATTCCAGAAGCTAAATAATGGTTGGCCATCACATTGTCAAGTTCTAATACATCAAGTTCCAGAAAAATTTTGAAACAATTTTTGTTCTTTAAATTGGCTACAGCAATTTTTTGAGAGCTAAAACCAACATGACTTATTTCTATTTCAGTTGCATTTTCTTTTTTAATTTCAAAATAGCCCTTTTTGTCGGTGGTGGTATGACTGCCATTTAGGATTTGAATGTTGGCACCTTCTTGAGGTAAGTTTTCATTTTTCGAAAACACATAGCCACAAATGAGTTCGACTTCTTTTTTAGATGAAATCGTGATGAACTGTGAATCGACTTTATCGAATAAAAGATTGGTTTTTTTTTCGAGATAGACAATCTTATCATTCAACGATAGTGATTTTTTAGGTGGTTCAATTTTAATAACAACAATTTCGTTTTCTATATAATTGAAATAAACATGGTGTTGTTTTTCAATAGATTGCAGGATTGTTTTTAATGCAATTGCTTTGCTTCCGTCCTGAGCTTTTAGATTCAAGGCAAAAACAAAGCAAAAAAACAAAACACAATTACGTTTTATAAAAAACATTTATTTTCCTTCAAAAATTATTTTATTTGGGCTAATTTTATTTGGTTCTAAATGATACGTTGTTGCAATAATTTCTAGAGCGACATCGAGGTTGTTGAGCGGGATTTTTCCGGTAAACAATTCACTTGGATAATCTGCTTGAACCTCAATAGTTAGGTTGTACTGTCTTTGAATTTCATCTAATATGTTGCGTAAATTTTCTTTACTAAAAGCAATTTTGTTTTCTAACCATTCTGGTTTTTGATTGTCCACCAACAAGTTGATTTGTTTCCCGTTTTCGAAAGCCACACTTTTTCCGGGTGTCAAAATAATTTCTTTGTCTTTGTAATTGACTTTTACTCTTCCTTCAAAACAAGTAATGTCAAAACGATTTTTTCTGGCTTTTACATTGAATTGAGTTCCAAGAACTGTTACTTTTCCTAGAGTAGTCTTTACTTCAAATTTTTCACCTTTTGCTACTTTAAAGTAAGCTTCACCTTTTAATTGCAAGTTTCTGTTATTGTCCCAATTCCATTTTTTATATTCAATTTCTGAACCAGCATTCAAAACTACTTCTGAATGATCAGGAAGCGAAAAAGTGGTTCTAGCTCCATTGAGCGCCAATTGAGTTTCACTAGAAAAATTTTGAACCGTAAATGTTATTCCTAATGCTATCACTAAAATTGCAGCTACTCTAAAAATCCAATTTTTGTACAACGGAATCACTTTAGGTGTTGTTTTTTTATGCTGAAGAATGTTTTCTAAAACTTTTGCTTCATCAAAATCGGTGACTTTTAGTTGAGCAGAATAATTTTTTATTTTTTCGTATTTCTCAAAATCAGGATCGGCTTTAAATTCTGCTAATTCCGCATCAGTCAATTCATCATTGAGCCATTTCGTTAAGATGTAATTTTTTTCCATATTTTTAATCTTGTTATGTATAGAACAAGCAACACTGTTTTTACCCTACTTAAAATCAATTGTTTTTCTTAATTCGACTAATGCCAAATGTATCCGTTTTTCGACTGCTTTAACACTAATATTTAATTCTTCGGCAATTTCACTGTATTTTTTTTGGTCAATTCGGTGCATCAAAAAAGCAACTCTTTGGGTCTCGTTCAAGTCTTCAATTGCTTTTAGAAGTTTGTTTTTAAACTGCTTTTCTTCTAAAATAAATTCAGGGTTTTCATTGGTTTTATCCGCCCCAGTATAATTATTCTCATACTCCAAAACTACTTTTTTATGCTTAATTTCGTTTAACGAACTATTGTTGGCAATGGTGTAAATATAAGATTTAGCTTTTTCAATAGGAACAGAAGAACAGTTTTGCCAAAGTTTTATAAATGCTTCTTGGGTTAAATCTTCGGCTTGGTCCTTGTTGCCAAATTTGTAAAAAAGGAAATTTCGCAAAGATTTTGCATGAGTTTTAAAAAAAGATGAAAAAACAATTTCATCACAAGTGTTTGGTTTTGAGAGATTTGGCATTTTTGTAAAATACGGTTTTGGCTTTACAAATATATTTATTTTTCAATAAGTAGGGTAAAAGTAAACTAAATTGTTTTATTGAGGTCGAATCAAACTTAATGTTTACTTAGAAAGTTCAAACGCAGTTTTTGCCACAATATTTTTGATTAGAAAATTAATGTTTTGGGATAAGAATAACGAACTTATTTTTTGAAGTTGTTGAATAAATATTGCATTTATATCAAATGCATAAATTGTAAAAAGAAATCTTTAAATTTGAATTTTATTACATTTGATTAAAAAACTACTATGTTAAGTTTTAAAAAACAGTTACTCTATTTGTCTTTAGTAAGTATATTTCTTCTCTTCTCTTGTCAAAGTGAAGTGGAAGAACAGGTTTATAATACAAGCGAAACAATTACAAAATCTTCTCCAATTACGTCTTACCTGCAAAGAGTTGCGATGGTGCAAACTATTCAAGATAATATTATTGACAAATCGAGTTATTGTACCATAAAATTGCCTTATAAAGTTACTGTTAATTACGCAAACATTTCAATAAACACCGCTGCCGATTATCAAAAAGTATTGGACAATATCAATGCCTACACGAATGATAATGATATTGTCAAAATAACTTTTCCTGTAACAATGATTTACTATAATTATGTTGAAAAAGTTATTACAAATCAAACTGAATTTGAATCATTGTTGACTTATTGGTCAAAATACCCCGATTTATTGTCTAAAATTAATTGCTTAAACATTAATTATCCAATAACAATTGATATTTATAATAGTGCTAATCAAATAGCAAGTTCAGTAAAAATAGAAAGCGATTCCTCTTTTTTTAGTTTTATAAATAATTTAAACGACAGCCAGTTTATAGCCTTAAAATATCCTATTTCAATATCTGATAATAATAGTGTTCCTATCTCTATTGCCAACAATTCACAATTTGAAAATGCAATCAAACACGCTATTGATACTTGTCCAGATAATGTAAATGCTAATTTGAATTTTATTCAAATACTTACAACCAATACTTGGAAAATTTCTTATTATTCTCACGAAAGCGGAAAAACCTCGGATTATAATGGCTATACTTTTGTTTTTAATTCTTATTATAAAGTTATTGCCACAAAATCGGGAGTTACCTATAATGGTACTTGGTCATCAAAATTAGACAATGGGGTTAGGGAGTTTAAAATAAAATTGGATGCGCCTGTATTAGAAAAACTTGACGAAGATTGGAAAGTATTCGAATTTAATAATTCACAATTGCGTTTTAGAGATACAGATAGCAATAATAGTACTAGTTACCTTTATTTGGAAAAAATATAGTCTAACAAATAAATTGAAGAATGAAGCCAGTCTATTGACTGGTTTGTTTTTTTTAAGAAACGCTGTATTTTACATGTTGCTAACTTTGTGACTTTATAACTTTAGTTTATATTTGCAGCTCAATAAAAGACAATTACCATTATGTTCGATAATTTAAGCGATAAATTAGACAAAGCCTTTCATATACTAAAAGGGCACGGAAAAATAACCGAAGTAAACGTTGCCGAAACCCTAAAAGAAGTTCGTCGTGCTTTATTGGACGCCGATGTCAACTTTAAGATTGCCAAAGATTTTACTACCAAAGTAAAGGATAAAGCCATTGGTCAAAACGTATTGACAACCCTTCAACCGGGACAATTATTGGTAAAGTTAGTCAAAGACGAACTAACTGAATTAATGGGCGGAGATGTGTCTGGAATCAATCTTTCTGGAAATCCAACCGTTATCTTAATGTCAGGTTTGCAAGGTTCTGGAAAAACTACCTTCTCTGGAAAATTAGCTAATTATCTTAAAACTAAGAAAAATAAAAAACCACTTTTGGTGGCTTGTGATATTTATCGTCCAGCGGCTATAAAACAATTGCACGTAGTTGGAGAGTCATTAGGAATTGATGTATATTCGGAACCCGACAATACAAATCCAGTGATTATTGCCCAAAACGCCATCAGTTTTGCAAAACATCAAGGATTGAATGTTGTAATTATCGATACTGCTGGTCGTTTGGCTGTTGATGAGGCGATGATGACCGAAATTTCGAATGTTCATCAAGCGATCAAACCTCACGAAACTTTGTTTGTAGTTGATTCGATGACAGGACAAGATGCAGTAAATACTGCAAAAGCCTTCAATGATATTCTAAATTTTGACGGAGTTGTTTTAACCAAATTAGATGGTGATACTCGTGGTGGAGCTGCCATTTCGATTAAAACAGTTGTCAATAAACCAATTAAATTCGTAGGAACTGGCGAAAAAATGGATGCCATCGACGTGTTCTATCCAGAACGTATGGCTGAACGTATTCTCGGAATGGGAGATGTGGTGTCTTTGGTTGAAAAAGCACAAGAGCATTATGACGAAGAAGAAGCCAGAAAAATCCAAAAGAAAATCGCCAAAAATGAATTTGGTTTTGATGATTTCCTTTCCCAAATTCAGCAAGTAAAGAAAATGGGTAATATGAAAGACTTGGTTGGAATGATACCAGGAGCTTCAAAAGCGATGAAAGATGTAGAAATTGAAGACGATGCCTTCAAACATATTGAAGCTATTATCCATTCGATGACTCCAATCGAAAGATCAAAACCTGCTATTATTGACGTTAAAAGAAAAGCTAGAATTGCCAAAGGTTCAGGAACAAAAATCGAACAAGTGAATCAGTTGATGAAACAGTTTGATCAAATGAGCAAAATGATGAAAATGATGCAAGGCCCAGGCGGAAAGAATATGATGAAAATGATGGGGAATATGAAAGGAATGCCAGGTGGAATGCCAGGAATGAGATAATTAAGTTAAAAAAATACAGTAATAATGCAGCTTAAAGCCTAAAGCTTAAAGCCTAAAGCTAGAAAAAATGCAACTATTAGACGGAAAAAAAACATCAGAAGATATTAAAAACGAAATCGCTGCCGAAGTACAAAGAATGAAGGCCGATGGGCAAAAAGTACCTCATTTAGCAGCAGTTATTGTGGGTACAAACGGTGCCAGTTTGACTTATGTGGGGAGCAAAGTAAAATCGTGTCAGCAAATTGGTTTTGAATCTACCTTGGTGGCTTTACCAGAAAATATTTCTGAAGAGGAATTGTTAGATAAAATCAAAGAACTCAACGAAGATGATGATTTAGATGGTTATATCGTTCAATTGCCTTTACCCAAACACATCGATGAGCAAAAAATACTAATGGCTATTGATCCTGACAAAGATGTAGATGGTTTTCATCCTGCCAATTTTGGTAAAATGGCTTTGGATATGGAAACGTTTTTACCAGCCACTCCTTTTGGGATAATGGAATTATTAGAGCGTTATAAAGTAGAAACTGCTGGAAAACATACCGTGGTTATTGGCCGCAGTCACATTGTAGGAAGACCAATGAGTATTTTATTAAGTCGCAAAGGATATCCTGGAGATTCAACCGTTACTTTGACTCATAGCCGTACCAAAAACTTGGAAGAATTTACCAAAAATGCAGACATCATTGTTACAGCATTGGGAGTTCCTGAATTTTTAAAAGGAGATATGGTCAAAGAGGGTGTGGTTATTGTTGACGTGGGAATTACTCGTGTTGAGGACGCTTCCAATCCGAAAGGTTATTCGATTAAAGGTGATGTTGATTTTGCAAGCGTGAGTCCAAAGTCTTCTTTCATTACGCCAGTTCCGGGTGGAGTAGGACCAATGACCATTGCAATGTTGTTGAAAAACACACTTTTAGCTCGAAAAATCAGAAGTAGAAAATAAATTATTTTTACTTTAAGCCAATAAACAAAGCCTATTCAGACGAATAGGCTTTGTTATTTTTAAAATAGTTTAAAAAATAATTTCAGTATTTGTTTGTCAATTCGAAATATAATTTAACTTTGCAATACAAAGTACTTTAATTATGAATCAAAAGCACCAAGAAGATTTATCACACATTCGTTCTATGATGGAACGTTCTTCCAGATTTATTTCATTAAGCGGACTCTCAGGAGTATTCGCAGGTTTGTCTGCTTTGATTGGCGGATTGTATGCGTACCAGTTGGTTGATAGAGTGGATGGTGAATATTTTTATGCCAATAGTATATCGTACAAAGAAGATTTGATTTCCCAATTATTTTTTATTGCAATGCTTATTTTGTTTTTTGCTTTATCATTTGGCATCTTCTTCACGATTCGAAAAAGCCGAAAGTACAATTTACCTATTTGGACGGTAGCTACCAAAAAAATGTTGGTCAATTTAGCGATTCCATTACTTGTTGGTGGTGTATTTTGTTTGGCACTTTTATACCATGGTTTTTTTGTTTTATTAGCACCGACAACTTTATTGTTTTATGGATTAGCATTGATTAATGCTGAGAAATATACTTTTTCGGATATTAAATATTTAGGATTTTGCGAGCTAATTTTAGGTTGTATTTCTCTTTTCTATGTTGGCAGTGGTTTGGTTTTTTGGATCATAGGATTTGGTGTTTTACATATTTTGTACGGCTTAATAGTATTCAAAAAATATAAATAAATCCTCCGAATGGGAATCATTGATAAATTAAATAAAGATTTCGAAAGCCGTGTCAGGTTGGGCATTATGTCTATTCTGATGGTCAATGATTGGGTTGATTTTACCGAAATGAAAGCACTATTGAATATTACTGATGGCAATTTAGCGAGTCATTCTTCGGCATTGGAGAAGGGCGATTATATCGAAATTAAAAAAGAATTTGTGGGCAAAAAGCCCAAAACATCTTACCGTGTGACTAATTTAGGAAGAGTTTCATTTGTCTCACATCTCAACAGCTTAGAAAAATTATTCAAAACTAAATAATCCTTTTTTTTAACCTTTCGCTTTGAAATACAAAGTACTTTTAAATTTTAAATTATGAAAAAACATCAATTCATTTTTGTGTGCAGTTTGATTTTTACACTGCTTTTTTACGATCAATCAGTAGGACTGAATATGTCTATTTTTGGATTAGTCCTAACGGGATTCATCTGCTATTTTTTTCAAGACCGATTCACGAGTCGGACGCATTTACTTCTTGTGGTGACCTCAGTACTTTCTTGTATTTCTTTTGCTTGGTATGGTGATTTCGTGTCTTTTTTGGCTTTAGCCATATCAGTTTGTTTTTTGCAATTCAAAACGCAAGAAAAAGAACTTAAAATACTGCAAGTTTTTCCGATTGCTTTTATAAACGGAATCACATCTTTAGGGCGTATGCTGATGTTTAGCCAATGGCTTCCGAAACGAGAAGTTAAAAGCAATTTTGCCAAAAAACTAATAGCTTATTTCATTATTCCAACGGTTTTTGTGACTTTGTTTTTTACCGTTTATGCCTTTGGAAGCGACCATTTCTCGTCTCTATTTACAGATTACACTTTAGATTTGAATATTTGGCAGCTCATTTTAATTGCTCTTTTGGGATTTTATATCTCGTTTACTTTTTGGAATTATTGGGTTCCAGAGGTCTTTTATGAAAAGAATTTGCTGTTAGCTAATGATTTTCAAGATGAAAATGCAATCAGGAATGATAGGACTTTCTCGTTCTTAGATATTGATTTCGAACGAAAAAGTGGCGAGATCACATTGTTTCTTTTAAATGTTTTGATTTTGGTTTTTATCGTGACTTATAATTACGAGCAATTTTTTGAAGTGGTCGAAAAATCAAAATTGAGTGCTGCTACTCACGAAAGAGTCAATGCTGTGATTTTCTCTATTGTTATGGCTGTTGGTGTAATTATGTTTTACTTCAAAGGAGGTTTTAATTTTGATGAAAAGGCAAATAGACTTAAGAAATTATCTAAAATTTGGATTCTTCTAAATACTATTTTGATTGTGAGCACTTTGGTTAAAAATTCAGAATACGTTTCCTTTTTTGGCTTAACTTACAAAAGGTTAGGGGTTTATGCGTTTTTGGTTTTGGCCATTATTGGCTTGGTTTTTACCTTTATGAAAATTACAAAACAAAAATCAAATGCTTATTTATTCAATCAAATGGTATGGTATTTCTACGGAACGATTCTTTTGTGTAGTTATGTCAATTGGGGGAGTTTAATTACGAATTACAATATCTCGGTTAACAAAGGTGTGGAACCAATGTTTTTGAGCAATCTGAATTTTAATGACGAAACCCGAAGAAATTATTTTTCACTGAAGAATTTAGACGGACAATATCCTGAAATTTCAAGAGAAGAAGAAATTCAAAGGTATCAAGATAACTCCTTTTTATCAAAGGCTTTGTATTATGAATTTATAAGTGCTAAGAAATAAATTTAGTACCCAAGGCGAAAGTCTTGGGTTTTTTGTTTGAATTGGTATTACCTTATTTCATTGACTTTAAGTGCCTGTTTTAAAATAGTTTCAATTTTTTTCTAAAATTAGTAGGTTGTTTCATTATAATTATATTTCTTTGTGTACTACTAAACTAGTACACTAATAAAATATAAAATATGATACATATTCAAAACTTAACTTTTCGGTACAAAAAGCAAGAAGCTTTGTTTACTGATTTATCATTCGAGCAGCAAAACGGAAGTATTGTTGGCTTGCTTGGCAAAAACGGCGCAGGAAAATCTACGTTACTCCAATTGATTTCGGGTTTGTTGCAGCCTCAATCTGGGAAACTTGATATTAATGGATTCAAACCCTTTGATCGCTTGCCCGATTTTTTGGCTGACATTTATATGGTTTCCGAAGAGTTTTCGTTTCCTTCGATAACTATCGGATTGTACATAAAAGCAACGGCGCCTTTGTATCCTAAATTCGATTCGCAAAAAATGAAAAACCTTTTGGAGGAATTTGAATTGGATGCTAAAAAAAATCTCAACGGACTTTCGCACGGACAACGCAAAAAGTTTCTAATCGCTTTTGCATTATCCACCAATTGCAGTTTGCTGATTCTGGATGAACCCACCAATGGTTTGGATATTCCTTCCAAAAGTTTGTTCCGAAAAATATTGGTCAGTTCCGTTTCCGACGAACAATTGGTGCTTATTTCGACCCATCAGGTAAAAGACATCGAAACCATAATTGACAAAATCGTGGTTCTTGACGAAGGGAAAATCGTCTATAACGAAACTGTTTTGGATATTAGTCAGCAATGGCAATTTAAAACCGTTGCCAGTTTATCGGGTCTCGAAACGCCTGTTTATCAAGAAAAATGTTTGGGAGGTCATCGAATAATTATTCCAGTAAACTCAGACGAAGAAACCGAAATAGACATCGAATTGCTTTTTAACGCCATCATCAATAAAGTAACCCTAAAACCTGAAAACTATGCCGTTTAGTAATCATTTCAATATCAAACGATTTGGTCGTTTATTTCGCCAAGATTTATTAATCAACAAAACAAAATACGGTTTAACCATTATTGGATTAGGATTGATAACCTATATATTGGGCTATATGTTTCTTAATAGTTCGAAAGAAAGTATGATTAAACACGATTATTCCGTGTTTCAAAATTACACCATTTGTTTTGCCTTTTTTATGATGGCAGTTGCAGTTATTATTGGTTCAGCTTTTCCCGATTTGTCGAACAAAATCAAGACCAGCAGTTATTTGCTCAATCCAGGTTCTACTCTCGAAAAAATATTACTACAGTTTTTGATACGGATTGGAATTTTTGTTCCCATTGCTCTAACCGTTTTTTGGATTGCCATTCGTTTGGCCAAAGCTTCTTTAATTCCAAGTGAATCAGGATTGAACCCCGCTTTAATTCCTTATTTTGATTATGTTTTTCTAATTACCAAATCGAATCATAAAATTTGGGATACTTGGCAAACTGTATTCGTGATCTTCGGATTGTTTTCGTATGGAATGTATCTTTTTGCGGGAGCTACTTATTTCAAAGGTTATGCTTTAATTAAAACCGTGATTACATCGGTGGTTCTTTTGTTTGCCTCAATTACTTTTTCAGTAGTATTGTCACATATCTTTTATCCACAAGAAACCAAAGGTTTTAATTCTAAATTGAATGAATTTGCCGTTACGGATCGTTTAGATAGTATTGAATTGTCTTTGGTTATGCTATCGTTGCTATCTTGGCTATTCTTTTTGACTTTTGCTTATTTCAAATTAAAAGAAAAGGAGGTTTAATATGGATTTTAAATCAACCAAAGGGATTTATCTGCAAATAGTGGATAATCTCTGTCAACAAATTTTGGAAGGTCAATTGCAGTCCGGTGATAGAGTAGCATCGGTGCGGGATTTGGCTGCCGAATTCGAAGTCAATCACAACACAGTCATGCGGGCTTATACCAATTTGCAGGAATCCGGCATTTTTGACAATAAACGGGGCATCGGATTTTTTGTCTCCGAAAAAGCCCTTGAACTTATAAAGGCAACAGAAAAAGCCAATTTTTTCAGTCAGGATTTACCAGATTTTCTGCTGAAAGTAAAATTACTTCAACTGAACAGCGCCGATTTAGCCGAATTAGTATCTCTAATAAAAAACAACGACAATGAAAACCAGTAACAAAATATTTATCTCTTTTATAATTTTCCTATTTAGTGGCATTATCGCTTTATATGTTGGATCGAAGTACTATGTTGAATATTATGACACTCATAATTTTGTAGAACAAGTAAAACCACTTCCTCCTTTTTCGGTTGTAGTTGCGGAACCTGATGCACAAATTCATTTGAGAAATGGATCTCAAACAAAAATTGTGCAAAGTTTTTTTAAAACTGCACAACCTCGATTTGCACCTTTTGTAGTTCGAAATGATACGCTTTTTGTTTTTGCAGTTCAACGAGACCGGAATAAATTGCCCCGAGCTCAATTTATGGTAAACGTTTTTTGTGAAAATGTAAAACATTTTGTTGCCAAAGAAAATTCACTTGTATTTCTGTCGGGTTATCAGGTGGATTCCCTTTTTGTCAAGATGAATGATGCCGAATTGGTTTGCCAAAACAACAATTCGAAGTATATTAAAATGATTGCGAAAAATTCTCGTTCCAATTTTGATTGCGAGAAACTAAATGCGATGGTCGTTGAACTCGATAAAAGTCAACTGGAATTAAAATCAAAAAATAAAATAAACAGTATCTCAGGAACGGTAAAAAATGACTCGGATGTAAAATTTTCTATGGATGGAAAGTTGAATCTCGATGTGGATAAATCAAGCTATCTTCAAATGGTTGATTTAAAAAATTGATTTAAAACCTAATTTTTAACTTTTAATTGTAATTTTTTTCTGAATCAAACGTTAATTTTGAAGTGGTTAAAAACTTACAAAGAATTCCTGTTTTCTTTATCAACGACCTATTAAACTAATATGAAAATAACTTTCAGCTTTCTTTTTCTCTTATTCTGTTCATTTTCTTCCTTTGCACAAAATAACATTACCCTTACTGGCAAAATCCTAAAGGACAAAACCCAATCGCCCATAGAGTCGGCAACTATTTACTTGATTCGTGCCAAAGATTCTTCGGTGGTTGATTATACGATTTCCGATGTCAAAGGAAGTTTTAAATTAGAAACCAAGAAAATAGCTGAAAATCTTATTCTGAAAATTGCTGCCGAAGGTTATCAGGAATTCTCTCAAAAGATCGAAAAAATAAATGCCAACAAGGATTTTGGCTCACTGTATTTGACCGAAAAAATAAATGAACTTAACGAAGTAGTGGTCAAAGGAATGGCTCCGCCAGTAAAAGTTAAGAAAGATACATTAGAGTTTAATGCCGCTTCGTTCAAATTGCGTCCTGATGCCAATGTGGAAGCTTTGTTGCGTCAACTACCAGGAGTAACCATTGATGCCGACAAGAAAATTATGGTCAATGGCAAGGAAGTGAATCAAATATTGGTTAACGGAAAATCTTTTTTTGGCGAAGATGGAAAAGTGGCGCTCCAGAATTTACCAGCCGAAATCATCAAAAAAGTACAAGTTTCGGATACCAAAACTGAAGAAGAAAAGTTTACCAAACAAGCATCGACTTCGGATAAATCAAGTATTAATTTGACGATTGAAAAAGACAAAAACAAAGGTTTTTTCGGAAAATTATTGGCGGGTTACGGAACTAATGAACGCTACGAAGGCAGTGCTTTGATGAGTTCTTTCAAGGACAAAAGACGCATTAGCTTTTTGAGTTCGGCTAACAATATCAATGCCACGGGCTTTTCGATGGATGAGGTTTTCGACAATATGGGTGGCGGACGGAATAATGGTTCTAGAGCACCAAGAGTAGGAGGAGGAAACGGCATCATTAAATCGAATTTGATTGGATTGAATTATGCCGACGAATGGTTTAAAGGAAACAAAAGCAACGGGAATTACTATTTTACCAATATGGATTCTGAAAATAAAAACAAATCATCAGTTTTGAATTTGTTACCAGATACAACCAATAGAACCGAATCTAATTCGGAGTCGAATAGAGAAACTACGGATCATAACTTCGATTTTAATTTTGAATACGAAATCAATCCAAAAACCAAATTATTGTTCAGACCTAAAATAGTGAAAGGTTTGAGCAAATCCTATTCGGAATACGATAGTAAAACTTGGAATGAAGACAACCAATTGATCAATCAATCCGATGGAACAAATACAGATGAAACCGATAAAACCAATTTTGTAAACGACATTTCACTTTTTAAAACAATGAAAAGAAAAGGAAGGTATTTTACGGCTAATTTAAAGACTGACAATACCAATTCCGATTCAAATTCGTTTGTGAACCAAACAACCTTGATTATTTTAGATCCTGATAAAAACGTGATTCGCGACCAAAATGTTAAAACCGTAAATCAAAAGCAATTGTATTCAGGCAACTTACAATATTCTGAACCTGTAACGGATTCGTTGACCATAAATGTACAATTGCTTTCGGATTGGGAAAAAACTACTGACGACAAAAAAACTTTCGACTTAGATTCTACTACCGATTCTTACAATGATTTGAATGATTTATATAGTAGTTTTACCACTTCTACCAAATTTCAAATAGCTCCAAAAGCAGGTTTTAGCATCAATAAAAAGAAATTCAATTTTAGATTTTCGACCGGAACATATATGATTACGTTAGACAATCATTCGTTATATACAGGAACAGCAACCGATTTGAAAAAAAATTACATCATTCCAGACGCATCCATAAACGGAAGTTATCGTTTTTCAAAAACCAAAGGACTGTATCTGTTTTATGATCGTAGATTTTCGATTCCCAAAGCCTATCAACTTTTGCCAGTGCAAGACATAGACAATCCGCTGAATAGTTATACAGGAAACCCTAATTTAGAAGCAGGTAAATCACATTATTTGAACCTAAATTTTTCTGATTATGACTATAAGTCCCGTTCAGGTTATTATATATACACAGGCACAACTTATAATGACAATAAAATTATTAACACTTCTATCTATGACAAAAATGGAAGACAAATAACCACTTACACTAATATCGAAGGAACATTCACCAGTTATTTAGGGGCAAATTGGCAGAAAACCTTTAAAAAAGAAGCACATTCTTTTGGTCTAGATTTAGGCTTGTATGCAAATTACTATTTAGACAAAGGATATACCAACATTCAATTGTTTGAAGCCAAAACACTAGGATTGTCGCCTACTTTCAGACTGACTTACGATTATGGCGAATTGTTGAGTATTAGACCAACCTATAGTTTTAATTACAACAGCACCACTTATAACAATAGTTCGATAGCCTCAAGTGCCAATAGATTTCATAATGCCAAAATTGAAACCACCAGCAAATGGCCCAAAAAATGGATTTTTGGAAATGATTTTGGCTATTCTTACAATTCGAATATTTCGCCAGGCTACAAAAAAGATTTTTACCTCTGGAACATTAGTTTATCCTATGAATTTACAAAAGACATCAGTTTAAAAGTTAAAGTGTATGATGTACTCGACCAAAATCAAAGCGCTTCAAGATACATCACGCCAACGGCAGTAATCGATTCAGAGAATACGGTTCTAAAGCGTTATGCGATGTTCTCTTTACTGTATAAATTTCAAAATTTTGCAACCAAGAAGAAATAGATTGTTTTATGAGGAGCAATCTTTTTTGTTCTACGTTCTACGTTCAACCAATGAAAGGTATTTTTAATCATTATAATTAGGGAATAACCTATAAATATCTCTATTTAAATAGTTCTAATACATTTTTATGCTGTATATTTGAAATGATTTTGATACATATGCATAAAATTCGTTTCGTTTTATCGTTTCTTTTTTGGCTGAATTTTTTCGGTAATGTATCATTTGCACAAACCCAAAACCCTTCTAAAAAAGAAATACGGAAAGCTACAAAACTGGCAGTTCAATACCTCAATTCAGAGAAATTCGAAAAATCGTTAGAAACCGCAAGATGGAGTTTGCATTATGCAACAGTCATTAATGATGATTATCTTATTGCAACTTCTTATAATTTGATTGCAGCCAATTTCGAACAATTATCGGAGTTCGACAAAGCAATTTCATTGTATGAAAAAGGGTTGACTTTTGCTAATAATTCCGAAAACGATACCATTAAAAATTTCATCAATAATAATTTGGGGAACGTCTATTGTTTTGAAAAAAAACAATATGAAAAAGGGATAGGATTTTATAAAAAATCTTTAGAATACAGCCAAAAATCTGCCGATACAAGCCAAATTGTATTTACGAAACTCAATATTGCTTGGGCCTATTTTGATATAGATCAATATGAAAATGGATTGCCATATCTAGAATACATCAACAAATATCAAGCAAAGTTTAGTGATAAATCCTCAATCATAATCCTCAATATGCTCAACGGAATGTATTCCGGTTACAAAAGCGATTTTGCTAAGGGCGAAAACTATTTTTTGACAGCCATAAATTTAGGAAATAAATTGGGAAATAGGGGAGATTTGTCTTTTTCGCACCAAGAATATTCCAAGTTTTTATTTAAAAAAGGAGAGTACAAAAAGGCCTATGAAAACTTAGTAATTTATAATAAAATCTCTGATGAAATTTATAACGATGACCTCCTCAAAAAAGCGAATGTAGCAGGAATAAATCTCGAAATAGACGAATACAAAAGAGAAATTGACAAAGTCGAAACACAAATAGAATTACAATCCCAAAGCCTTCATAAATCTCGTGTGATAGTAATTTTATTTATCATTATATTCCTAGTATTATTGCTTTTATTGTTTTCGCTATACAAAAACTTCAATTTCAAAAAGGAGATTAATCACGACCTCACATTAGCAAACGAGCAATTAATTATTGCAAAAGACAAAGCTATTGAAGCATCTCAAGCCAAAACACAATTTTTATCAACAATAAGTCATGAATTGCGCACTCCTCTTTACGGAGTTATTGGTATAACTAATTTGTTGTTAGACGAGCATAAAGAACTCGCCAAAAGCCCCCATTTGAGTTCGCTTAAATTTTCGGCACGTTATTTATTATCCTTGGTTAACGACATTTTGCAAATTAATAAAATTGAAGAAAACAAAATTGTCCTTGAAAGTTTAGCGTTTAATGTTTCTGATGAAATTCATTTAATAAAAAATGCACTTTCTTTTATCGCCCAGAGCCACAAGAATATAATATCAGTAAAAATAGACCCTGCTATTCCTGAATATCTAATTGGCGATAAGCTGCGATTGGCTCAAATATTGATGAATTTAGTGAGCAATGCGCTAAAATTTACCAATAATGGCGAAGTAATTCTTAGCGCAAATTTGGCTAAAGTAGAAGATAATTTGCATTATATAGAATTTCAAGTTTCTGATAATGGAGTAGGAATTGATGCAGCAGACCAAGATCGGATTTTTGAGAAATTTGTTCAAGTGGGACGAAACGAAAATGACTATCAAGGAACGGGATTGGGCTTAGCTATTGTAAAAAGATTGTTGGGATTGTTTAATAGTCAAATTACCCTCGAAAGTCAAGTAGGAATTGGCACCACTTTTATATTTACAATTGCCTTTGAACATGACTCAAACAAGACTAACGAAATTATCAATAATATAAAAGTCGATTTAAGTTCAGGTCAATTATTTAAGGTTTTGGTAGTAGAAGACAATAAAATCAATCAAACCATCACCAAGAAAATTATCGAAAAAAACAATTGCAGTTGTTTTATCGTAGATGATGGATTGCAAGCTTTGGATGTATTAGAAAAAGATGTTTTTGACATTATCTTCATGGATATAAATATGCCAATAATTAGCGGTTTTGAAACCACCCGAAAAATTCGAAGCAAGGGCATTCATACACCCATAATTGCTTTGACAGCTTTTGCCAAAGACGAAATTACCGAAGAAGCTATAGAAGCCGGAATGAATGATGTTTTGATAAAACCTTTCGAGTCCTTAAAGCTATTTCAGGTGATGAATGAGCAAATAAAAAAAACCAAAACCGCTGTTTATTGACAGCGGTTTTGGGTTAATGATATAATTGTATTGGTTCCTTTCTATTGGATAGGAATAGATTTTAGGGTTCTTTTTTTAGCACCTTCTTTTTTTCCTACCACAACATGAAGAATTCCGTCTTTATAATTGGCTTCTATTTTGTTTTCATCAATAGTTTCGGGTAAACTAAACGTTCTGCTGAAAGATTGGTAATTAAACTCTCTTCGGATGAAGTTTTCTTTTTTGCTTACTTCTTCTTTTTTTTCTTCTTTTTCTGAGGAAATCATCAACATATCATTATCTACTTCAACTTTGAAATCTTCTCTTTTCATTCCCGGAGCTGCTAGTTCAACTTCAATTTCAGTATCCGTTTCTTTTAAGTTTACAGAAGGCAGGTTACTACCAATTGCTGCAAAATTTCGGTCTGTCCAATCAAATAAATCTTTTGTAATAAAATCATCAAAAAAATTATGGATTGATTTGCTTTCTAATGACGGAAACATACCGTCTTTTTTAACTAAAGTTTTCATGATATTAATTATTTAAAAAGTTTTAAAAATCACTATATAAAGTTAATAATTATTCGAAATAATTATCTTTGCGATAACACATAATTAACATTTAAAATACTGAAAATAAGAAAGTTATTGTTAATTTATAAATAAAAAAACACCGCTTTTTAGAATCAACTAAAAGCGGTGTTTTTGAAACTGAAATATAGAATTCTAACGAATTAATACCAGCGTTTTTTGTTTTGTTTAGAAGCATTAGACTTTCTAGATTTATGCGCTCCACCGCTTCGGTTAGAGTTTTTTTGAGCCGTTGCGGGAGCTGTTTCTGGACTTCCTGAATGCCAAGGATAGGGATGATCAGATATGGTTTTTACCTCTACTTTTATCAATTTTTGAATGTCTTTCCAGTAGGGCTGTTCGTCTTTACTACAAAAAGAAATCGCGATTCCTTCATTTCCTGCACGACCTGTACGACCAATTCTATGAACATAGGTTTCGGGAATATTAGGCAAATCAAAATTGATTACATAAGGCAATTGATCAATATCAATTCCGCGAGCTGCAATATCAGTGGCTACAAGAACACCAACTTCTTTATTCTTGAAGGCGTCTAAAACTCTTTGACGTGCATTTTGCGATTTGTCACCGTGAATGGCTTCGGCAGGAATATCTTTTTTTCTCAAGGCTTTAACCACATTATCAGCACCGTGTTTGGTTCTCGAAAAAACCAATACATCCGATAAGTTTTGATTTTTGATCAAATGATACAATAAGTTTCGTTTTTCTCCTTTTTCGACAAAATAAATGTGTTGTTCTACATTTTCGGCTGTGGATGAAACCGGAGAAACTTCTACTTTTTCGGGATCTTTCAAAAACATTTCGGCTAATTCTCGTATGGCAATGGGCATTGTTGCTGAAAATAATAGCGTTTGTCTGTTTTTGGGAGTTAGTTTCACGATTTTTTTAACATCATTTATGAATCCCATATCTAGCATTTGATCGGCTTCGTCTAGGACCAAAGTGTGTAAACTGTCAAAATCAAGAAAACCTTGTTTGTGCAAATCGAGCAATCTTCCTGGAGTTGCAATCAGAATATCCACTCCTTTGCGAAGCGTATCTACTTGAGGAACTTGTGAAACACCACCAAAAATAGTGAGTTGGGTCAAGTTGGTATATTTGCCATAAGTGTCAAAACTTTGTCCAATTTGAACTGCTAATTCACGCGTTGGAGTAACAATTAAGGCTCGAATTTCTTTGGCTTTTTTAGATGAACCTACAATTCGGTGCAATTGATGGATAATCGGAATCGCAAAAGCGGCTGTTTTTCCAGTACCTGTTTGTGCGCAACCAATCAAGTCTTTTCCCGCCAAAACTAGTGGAATTGCTTGCTCTTGAATAGGAGTAGCGTTAATATAGCCTTCTTCGAATACGGCCTTTTGAATACTTTTTGAAAGTGATAAATCTTCGAATAACATATTTTTGGTATTAAACATCTAGTAATTTTTACATAGATAGTCGTGCAAAGATAGGATTATTATTTTTGGTGGTCATTTGCTCCTAATTTATGCAGAGCATTTGCTTTTAACTTTTTAAGTTAAATTTTAACAGCAAATTATTTTTTTCAATCTCAAATACCAAAAATTGCTAAACAATCTAAATTTGGCTATTTGAATTTGTGAAAATTTGTGGTAAAAATAAAAAAAGTGAATGTCCTGATTTTTAGCTCAATTTACCACACCATTCCAGACTTATTATGGCTCAATACTGTTATTCGATTTTATAAAATCAGTGACCAAATAACCAATGAGTTTTCCAATTAAATGATTGTTTTTTTCATAGCATAATTCAGGAGCACCTTCGCAAATATGAAGATAAGCGGCATTTTTATGTTTGCCAAAATAGGTGATAAATTGCCTTAATTCTTCAATAGAGAAACCGCTTAGGGTCATTGCACTACTGGCTACATTAGGTATAGCATCAAGATCAACCTCAATTCCGTAAAAATCAGTTTGAACAAATTGTGAAGCTAGAATTAGTTCTTGATTGAAATTTTTTTCTCTGCGAATATTGATGCTGTCATAAGTGGTATAACGCACTCGGTCTTCAATTTTTTTGATGATATCCAAGACACTTTTAGAGGTATAATTTTCGTGTAAACCAAAAATGAAATACTTTTTCAAGAAACCTTCTTCATAGGCATATGAAAATCCATTTCCGCTATGGCGTCCTTCCAGAATCCTAAAATCGGAATGAGCATCAAAATTGACGGCATTAATAGGTTTTCCTTTGGCTAACGCAGTTCCTTTTATATTGCCATAGGAATTGTTGTGACCGCCACCAATAACAATAGGTGTTTTGCCTGCTTTTATGATATTAAAAATGATATGAGAAACGTCTTTATCAATTTTTTCTACTAGTTGACTCAGTTTCGAACGATCATCAATATCATTAAAATCTAAATCTTTTACTTCTTTCATTTCTTCGCTAACATTCAATCTTCCCAAAACAAGAATTTGGCTGCCTTTGCAAAAACGATTGTGTTGAATGTTGGCTATACTACTAATAGCACATTGCCAGGCCGATGCTGCTCCGGGTCGGCCATAATTAGCTCTAACTCCAATATCTTCTGGAATTCCTAAAAGTACATATTTAGCTTCGCAAGTTTTTATAAATTGGGCTGGGTCAATTCCTTTTGGAACTGTCAACATTTTTTCTCCAAATTTTATCTCACCACTTCGGTGATTAGTAACTTTTGCAAGGTCATTTATTGTAAAAAGTATCAGTTTTTCCATAAAAAAAAATAATCCTCCAAATATAATATAAATGTTTAGAATCCGTTGTTAAGTCATATTATATTATTAAATTTGTGCATAAAAAAAATTAGAAAAAATGGAAGATCAACAAAATAATTCAAATTCAAGCCTTAAGATAATCATTGGGGTATTAGCACTTCTATTAGTAGGAAGTCTGTATTATATTTACAAGATTTCAACAGAAGCAGAGCAGGTGCAAACCGTTTTAACAACGACAGTATCTGAAAAAGAATCCGTTATGAAGGATTTACAAGAATTAAAAGCAACGTATGATGCTGCAATCGCTGAAAACACTTCGATGTCTGAAGAATTAGTCAAAGAGAGAGACAAAGTAGTAAAATTGATGAATGATATCGATAAATCCAAAGGTGATGTATCAAAATACAAATCCGAAGTGTCGAAATTGCAAAACAATATGAAGGCTTTGATGGCTGAAAATGATGTCTTGAAAAAACAAAACAAAACCTTAACTACACAACGCGATAGTACAGTAGTGGTTTTAGGCGAAGCTAAGAAATACAATGAGGTCTTGGTAGGTCAAAACGAAGATTTGTCTAAAACAGTTGAAAAAGGATCTAAATTGTCGGTGTTGAATATGCAAACTGCTGCCTACAAAATCAGAAGTTCAGGAAAACAAATAGCTACTGACAAAGCAGGAAGAGCCGATATCCTTAAAATTAGCTTTACAATTGCTGAGAATCAAATTGCTAAATCGGGAGATAAAGAGTATTATGTTCAAGTGATTGACAGTAAAAGTAATGTTCTTGGAGACAAACAAACCGTAAATTTTGGTGATAAATCATTAACGTATAGCTTTATTTCTAAAGTAAAATATGAAAATAAAACAGTCAATGTTACCGAAGATTTACCAGGTAAAGATTTCGCAAAAGGAACTTATTTTGTAAATGTTTTTGACAAAAGCGAATTGGTTTCTAAAACCAGTTTCACTTTGAAATAAGAATTTCAAGATTTATAAAAGAAAGAGGAGCAGATGTTCCTCTTTTTTTATTCGAATATTTCACCTTCAATCAGCACAGAATCAATCAAATTGCTACCAAAAGAGTAGGGAAGTTGGTAAAAGGATGAAATAGGTTTTGTAATAATGAGATTGGCTTTTTTGCCAATAGTAATGCTTCCGTGGGTATCCGAAATTCCCATAGCATAAGCTCCGTTTATTGTGGCAGCATTGATGGCTTCTTCGGGAGTCATTTTCATTTGGATGCAAGCTGTTGCTACAACAAAATTCATATTGCCAGAAGGTGTTGAACCTGGATTGAAATCAGAAGCAAGGGCTAAGGGCAAACCTGCAGTGATCATCTTACGAGCAGGAGTATAGGGAATTCCCAAAAAATAGGAGCAAGAAGGCAAAGACACAGGCATTGTGTTAGTGTTTTTCAAAGCTTCAATATCTTCGGTAGTCATTATTTCGAGATGGTCAACCGAAAGAGCGTTGTGTTTAATGCCTGCTGAAATGCCACCAATAGAGTTGAATTGATTGACATGAATTTTGGGTTGCAAGCCAAATTTAATTCCAGCTTGCATTATTTGTTCGGTTTCGGCAACAGTAAAATACCCCTTTTCGCAAAAAACATCTATAAAATCAGCCAATTGGTTTTGAGTAATTTCAGGAATCATTGTATTGATAATTAAATCAATATAGCCTTCTCGGTTGTTAGCATATTCCAATGGAAAAGCGTGAGCGCCAAGAAAGCTAGCCTTTATAGTTATCGGATAGTTTTGCGACAAGCGATTGATGATGCGTAGCATTTTCAATTCGCCATCAACTGTCAGTCCGTAGCCCGATTTTATTTCAACAGCACCCGTTCCCAATCGCATTATTTCTTCGAGTCGAACTTTCGATTGGTCGTAAATTTCATCCTCCGAAGTTTCGTTGAGTAATTGAGCCGAATTTAAAATGCCTCCACCACGATGGGCAATTTCTTCATAAGAAAGCCCATTAATTCTATCTACAAATTCTTGTTCTCGATGGCCAGCATAAACCAGATGAGTGTGGCTGTCGCACCAAGAAGGCAAAACTATTTTGCCTGTAGCATCCATAATTTTGTCGGCATTGATTTTGGGTAAATCATTCATTGAACCAAAATCAGCAATCCAATCATTTTCGATTACCAAATAAGCATTTTTGATAGAGGGAAGAACCGCCATTGCATCACCAGAAACCTTCAAAACGCTTGCGTCTCGAACTTGAAGTAATTCCTTGATGTTGATGAGTAGCGTTTTCATTAGGCAGGGAAATTATTCCGAAACCGTAATTTCGAACATTTTGTCCCACTGTTTTCCAGTTACAAAAATGGTTTTGGTTTTGGGGTTGTAGGCAATTCCGTTCAGTACTTCGGCTTCTGGAAATTTAATTAGCTTTCTTAAACTCGAAAGATCTAAAATTCCTTCTACTGCACCGTTTGTTGGATTTACAACTGCAATAGCATCTTTTGTCCATATATTGGCATAAATCTTTCCATTAATCCATTCTAGTTCATTGATTTTTGGAATTTTAGAACTCGAAGAATAAACATTGATATAATCAATCATTTTTTGATTTTCGGGATTCATTTTCCATATTTTTTCGGTTCCATCTGATTGGTAAATGTATTTTCCATCATTGGTCATTCCCCAACCTTCAATATCTTGGTCAAAAGTGAATGTTTTTTCAAGTTTCCAAGTAGAGGCATTATAAACAAAGCCCGTTTTGCTTTGCCAAGTCAATTGGAAAATTTTGTTGTTCAAAAAAGTAATTCCTTCGCCAAAATAAATAGAATCAAGATTGGTTTGGTTGTAAATTTTCCCCGTTTTATAATCGTATTTTCTTAAATAAGATTTGCAATTATTTCCTGAACCAGTACTTTCATATAGAGTATCTTTATAAAACTCCAATCCTTCGGTAAATGAAGCGGTATCGTGTGGATAAGTGTTTACGATGGTATATTTTAATAATTTAGGGGTTACATTCGAAACCAACTCTATTCTTGTTGTCGCTTCAGAGTTTTCGCCTTCAAAATAAACTATAGCTTTCA
>ERZ1034361.165-NODE-165-length-47605-cov-8.340789_pt1 | contig 47605 bp, 40 predicted proteins | sample MGYA00520617_ERZ1034361 | MGnify/ENA primary metagenome ERZ1034361 (study PRJEB33736, sample SAMEA104284507) | Azolla filiculoides | biome: Urban; feature: Water surface; material: Ditch water | place: Netherlands | collected 2015-10-28 | depth 0-0.1 m ... | reverse complement strand
GCTTCTCCACCGGAGAGAGTTGTCGCACTTTGCCCGAGACGGACATAACCCAGTCCAACATCCACAAGAGTTTTCAGAAAACGGTGAATTGCACTAATGGGCTCGAAGAACTCTGCCGCTTCTGCGATGGGCATATCCAGAACTTCTGAGATGTTCTTGCCCTTGTAGCGAACCTGAAGAGTTTCTCTGTTGTAACGCTTGCCATGGCACACTTCACAATCCACGTAGACGTCAGGAAGGAAGTTCATCTCAATTTTGAGAGTTCCATCACCTGCACACGCTTCACAGCGTCCACCCTTAACGTTGAAACTGAAACGACCCTGCTGATATCCACGGGTTTTTGATTCTGTCGTCTCGGAGAAGAGGGTTCGAATTTTGTCGAAAACTCCGGTGTATGTTGCCGGGTTAGATCGAGGAGTTCGTCCGATGGGGTTTTGGTCGACGTGGATCACCTTATCGAGGTGTTCTAGTCCCGTAACTCGAACGTGCTTGCCAGCAACGGTACGAGCACCGTTGAGCTTATTTGCAAGCACTTTATAGAGGATGTCATTGACCAAAGACGATTTGCCAGAGCCTGAAACACCCGTGACTGCTGTCAACGTGCCCAACGGGAAAGTTGCAGTGACTTTCTTGAGGTTATTTGCTTCCGCACCAACAACAGTGATTTCACGCTCTTTATCGATGGGACGACGCTTTGAAGGAATCTCGATCTTTGTTCGCCCCGAGACATAGTCAGCGGTAATTGATTCAGTGTTCTTCAAGAGCGACGCATAGTCGCCCGAATGAACGACCTTTCCTCCATTAACTCCAGCACCTGGACCAATGTCTACAATCCAGTCAGCAGTGTGAATGGTGTCTTCATCGTGCTCAACCACAATGAGAGTGTTTCCTAAGTCGCGGAGCTTGATCAACGTGTCGATGAGGCGACGGTTATCTCTTTGGTGCAGCCCAATGGAGGGCTCATCAAGGACATAAAGTACTCCGGTCAGTCCCGAGCCAATCTGGGTAGCAAGGCGAATGCGTTGAGCTTCTCCACCCGACAGAGAACCAGCAGCACGAGAGAGATTGAGATAGGTCAGGCCCACTTCAATCAAGAAATTCAAACGTGCACGAATCTCTCGAAGGACCTGTGCAGCGATCATCGCGTCACGATCGGTGAGAGTAAGACCATCCATAAAGTTACGAGCATCAGAAAGGGGTAACTCAGCTAAATCTGCAATCGAAAGACCATTGATCTTGACTGCTAAAACTTCTGGCTTCAAGCGCTGTCCAGCACATTCAGCACAAGGAACCTCACGGAGATATTCAGCCCATCGTGCACGTTGAACATCGGTGTCTGCTTGAAGATACTGGCGCTCAATATAGGGAACAACGCCTTCAAAACCTGAACTGTATTGAACTTCACGACCGTAGCGGTTCTTCCACTTCACGCGGACGTTAAAGTTGTTCCCATTCATGACGGCTTCACGAACTTCTTCGTCTAGTTCTTCCCACGGTGTATCTAGAGAGAATTCAAGATCTGCTGCCAAACCTAAGAGCAGTTTCTCGTAGTACTGAAACAATCCCTTTCCCTGGGTTGCCCAAGGAATGATGACACCGTCGTTGATGGAGAGAGAAGGGTCACCCATGAGGAGTTCTTCATCAACGGACATTTTGGTGCCTAGACCTGAACAGATGGGACAAGCACCAAAGGGCGAGTTGAAGGAAAAGGTCCGAGGCTCAATCTCAGCTAACTGAATGGGGTGAGCATTTGGGCAGGAGAGCTTTTCACTGAAGGATTGCCATGCGCTATCGCCTTCCTCGTCAACGTAGTTGATGTCTACGGTGCCATTGGTCAGTTTTAGAGCAGTTTCGAGGGAGTCAGTCAGACGAGAGAGTAATTCAGGACCTGCGACAAGGCGGTCAATGACAACAGAGATATCGTGCTTGAAACTCTTTTTGAGAGCGGGAGCATCTGCAAGTTGAATGACGTCACCGTCGACAATGACACGTGAATAACCAGAGGCAGTGAGTTCAGCAAAAAGATCGACAAACTCACCCTTCTTTTGCGACACTACGGGCGCCACTACTTGATAGCGCGTTCCCTCAGGAAGATCCATGAGTTGATCAGCGATCTGCTGAACTGTCTGGGACTGGATAATCTCACCGCACTCAGGGCAGTGTGGAATCCCGATGCGTGCCCACAGAAGACGCATGTAGTCGTAAATCTCTGTAATGGTTCCCACAGTGGAACGAGGGTTACGGTTCGTTGATTTTTGATCAATAGAGACAGCCGGTGAGAGACCTTCGATGAAATCAACATCTGGTCGATCTACTTGACCTAAGAACTGACGTGCGTAGGCAGAAAGAGACTCGACATAACGACGCTGGCCTTCAGCAAAGATGGTGTCGAATGCAAGTGAGGACTTTCCCGAACCTGATAGTCCGGTGAAGACAACAAGAGAATCGCGAGGGATCTCTAAATCTACGTTCTGGAGATTATGAACTCGGGCACCTTTGACACTCAAGTGCGAGTGAGTGTTGGTGGGCTTAGGCATGTCCTGCTTCTTTCATAATGCGTAGTTCACGTTTAAGTTCAGAGAGTTCATCTCGTAAGCGTGCTGCAAGTTCGAACTTCAATTCTGCAGCAGCAATCAACATTTGATCATTTAGATCAGCGATGATATTTCCAAGCTCAGTGGCCCCCGCAGCTCCGATTCTTGGAGCAAACGATGGTGTCGAGGATGATGAAGAACCACTCTTTGTCTTCTTGCTTCCCGAATCTGCCAGCAGTTCTGCAGTATCCGCTTCCTCACGTTGGAGCATTGCCGTGATGTCGGCAATCTTTTTCCGTAGTGGTTGAGGATCAATTCCGTGTGCGAGGTTATAGGCGACTTGTTTTTCACGACGCCTGGTTGTTTCGTCAATGGCTTGTGCCATGGATTTCGTTACGACATCGGCATACATGTGCACTTCACCTGAGACGTTACGAGCAGCACGTCCGATTGTCTGGATCAGAGATGTAGCAGAACGAAGGAAACCTTCCTTATCCGCATCCAATATCGCGACGAGGGAAACCTCTGGAAGGTCGAGGCCCTCACGAAGCAGGTTAATTCCTACAAGTACGTCATAAACGCCCTGGCGGAGTTCAGTAAGTAACTCAACTCGTCGAAGTGTGTCCACATCTGAATGAAGGTAACGCACTCGAACACCGGCTTCTGTGAGGAAGTCGGTGAGCTCTTCTGCCATTTTCTTCGTAAGAGTTGTGACAAGAACACGTTCGTCTTTGGAGGCCCGAACACGAATTTGCTCGAGAAGATCATCGATCTGGCCCTGTGAGGGCTTGATAACGATTTGTGGGTCCACCAGGCCAGTGGGACGAATGATTTGTTCAACCACTCCATCAGCTATGCCCATTTCATACTTTCCTGGCGTGGCTGAAAGGTATACCGTCTGACCGACTCGTTCTTTGAACTCATCAAAGCGAAGTGGTCTGTTGTCCATAGCCGACGGAAGACGGAAGCCATGCTCCACGAGAGTTCTCTTTCGAGAAGCATCACCTTCGTGCATGGCGCCGATCTGTGGAACAGTGACGTGAGATTCATCAATGACACAGAGGAAGTCGTCAGGGAAGTAATCAAGCAAACATTGTGGAGCTTCACCTGGTTCGCGAACATCAATGTGACGAGAATAGTTTTCGATTCCTGAACAGAAACCAATCTGCTGCATCATTTCGAGATCGAAAGTTGTTCTCATTCGTAAGCGTTGTGCTTCAAGGAGCTTGCCTTGTTTTTCAAATTCAGCGACGCGTTCTTCCATTTCGTCACGAATAGTAACGATGGCTTTCTTCATGATTTCTTCGCTCGCAACATAGTGCGAAGCGGGGAAAACAGAGACCATGTCGAGTTTCTCGACAACATCTCCGGTTAAGGGATGCAGGCTGTACAGAGCCTCTATTTCATCCCCGAACATCTCGATGCGCACAGCAAGTTCTTCATACATCGGAATGATTTCAATGGTGTCTCCGCGCACACGGAAATTTCCTCTGCTGAAATCAATGTCATTGCGTGAATATTGCATGGAGACAAACTGTCGGAGAATAGCTTCTCGAGGAATTCTCTCCCCTACAACGAGGGTAATCATGGCCTCTAAGTACTCTTGGGGAGCTCCAAGGCCATAGATACAAGAAACGGTAGAGACAACAACGACGTCGCGTCTGGTCAACAGCGAATTCGTTGTTGAGTGTCGAAGACGTTCTACCTCAGCATTGATTGAGCTGTCTTTCTCAATGAAGGTATCTGTTTGTGGGACGTAAGCCTCTGGCTGGTAGTAGTCGTAGTAGGAAACAAAGTATTCAACGGCATTATCTGGAAGTAGCTCACGGAATTCAGTAGCTAACTGTGCAGCAAGAGTTTTGTTGTGAGCGAGAATCAATGTCGGTCGTTGAACAGCTTCAACGAGCCACGCAGTGGTCGCAGACTTTCCTGTACCTGTGGCACCAAGCAGGACAACATCAGTTTCACCGGCATTGATTCTGCCTGATAATTCTGCGATTGCGGTGGGCTGGTCACCGCTGGGGGAATACTCGCTGACGACCTTGAAAGGCTTCTCAGATCGTCGGGGGTCCACTCCCCTAGTCTACGTTTTTTAGCTGTGCCCAGAGGGCGTCAACCTGAGAGTATGTGTGTGAAATATCACCACTTGTATCCACGACATGATTCGCAATTTTGAGGCGGTCTTCTTCAGGGGCTTGCGACTCAATACGAGATGCCGCTTCTGCTTCGGTCATTCCGCGATGTTCCATGAGTCGTTCAATTCGGACTGATTCTGGAGCGCTCGCCACAATGATTTCTTCGAATGGGTAATCCACGGAAGCTTCGACAAGGAGTGGCACGTCATAGACGACAACAGAGTCTTGTGGAGCCTGGGAAAAGAGAGACATAGTTCGTTTCTTGACAGCTGGGTGAACAATCGAATTCAGGAGTTCTAGTTTGCTCTTGTCGGTGAAAACAATCGAACCTAAAGCACTTCGGTTTAACGACCCATCTGGCAATCGAAGATCTTGGCCTAGCGCAGCAAAGATAGCTTCCAGTGCGGGTTCACCTGGCGCAACAACATCGCGGGCCACTTGATCTGCATCAATGACGTGGGCTCCATGTTCAGCGAGCCTCCGAGCAATCGTTGATTTGCCCGAGCCTATTCCCCCTGTGAGACCGATCAGTTTCATGTACACAGCTTAACGAGTAATGGGTGGGCCCCGAAGGACCCACCCATGTGATAACTCTGGTGACTAGTTGCCAGCAAGCTTCTCACGAAGTGCTGCAAGCGACTCGTCATCAGCAAGGGTTCCAGCCGAAGCTGCCTCGCTGGAGAAAGAGGTGCTTTCAGAAGCAGCTGCTGCTGGAGCATCAGGGATGTTGGCTTCGGCTTCGTTAGCTGCCTTGACCTGAATCTTGTGCTGTTCCCAACGAGCCTGAGCTGCTGCGTAGTCCAGTTCCCACTTCTCACGTGCGGCATCAAAGCCCTCACGCCATTCGTTGGTTTCTGGGTCGAAGCCCTCTGGGTACTTGTAGTTTCCGCTCTCGTCATACTCGGTGAGCATGCCGTAGAGAGCAGGGTCAAACTCGGTACCTTCGGGGTCGACACCCTCGTTAGCCTGCTTGAGGCTGAGCGAGATACGACGACGCTCGAGGTCGATGTCGATGACCTTGACGAAGACGTCATCACCAACAGAAACAACCTGCTCTGCGAGTTCAACATGCTTACCAGAGAGCTCAGAGATGTGAACGAGACCTTCGATGCCGTCAGCAACGCGAACGAATGCACCGAATGGAACAAGCTTGGTGACCTTACCGGGAGCAACCTGTCCGATTGCGTGGGTACGGGCAAATACCTGCCATGGGTCTTCCTGAGTTGCCTTGAGCGAGAGCGAAACACGCTCGCGGTCCATGTCAACTTCGAGGATTTCGACGGTAACTTCCTGGCCAACTTCAACAACTTCAGAAGCGTGCTCAATGTGCTTCCAGGAGAGCTCAGAAACGTGGACGAGACCGTCTACGCCGCCGAGGTCAACGAATGCACCGAAGTTGACGATCGAAGAAACGACGCCCTTACGGATCTGACCCTTCTGGAGGTTAACCAGGAAGGTGCTGCGGCTCTCGGACTGAGTCTGCTCAAGGAGAGCACGGCGAGAAAGAACAACGTTGTTGCGGTTCTTGTCCAGCTCGAGAATCTTGGCTTCAATGTCCTGACCGAGGTAAGGGGTGAGGTCGCGAACGCGACGAAGTTCAATGAGAGATGCAGGAAGGAATCCACGAAGACCGATGTCTACGATCAGACCACCCTTAACAACTTCGATAACCGAACCGGTAACGATGCCGTCAGCGTCCTTGATCTTCTCAACATCGCCCCATGCACGTTCGTACTGTGCACGCTTCTTGGAAAGGATGAGGCGGCCTTCTTTGTCTTCCTTCTGAAGAACGAGTGCCTCAACGGTGTCGCCAACCTTGACAACCTCAGAGGGGTCAATGTCGTGCTTGATGGAAAGTTCACGAGAAGGAATAACACCTTCGGTCTTGTAGCCAACGTCAAGGAGAACCTCGTCGCGATCTACCTTAACAACGGTGCCTTCAATGAGGTCACCATCGTTGAAAAACTTGAGGGTCTTTTCGACAGCGGCGAGGAAATCCTCAGCAGAACCGATGTCGTTGATTGCAACCTGAGTGGCTGCCTTCTTTGCTACAAGCGTCATGTAAAACGTGCTCCAGTATTTACTTACTTCAGGCCTTCAGACACAGCAAGCTGTTGAATTGTCTTTCGGGCAGACGGATAGAACGCACAAATGTGCATCTCTCAGATTACTTCACACGAGACTTCCGCGCAAACTCGCGGATATCTGGCTAGTGAGCTGCTTCGTTCCAGTTCGCGCCAATACCTATCTGGACATCGAGCGGAACACTCAATTGTGCTGCGTGTGCCATGCGGTCAATCACAATCTTCTCAACCTGTTCACGTTCAGACTCAATGACTTCCAAGACTAATTCGTCATGAACCTGCAGAAGCAATTGTGACTTCAACTCAAGTGCAACCAGGTCTTGTTCGATGCCAATCATGGCAATTTTCATGATGTCAGCAGCAGTTCCCTGCATTGGTGCGTTCAGAGCTGCTCTTTCAGCATTGTCACGTAGTACGCGATTAGGGCTGGCTAAGTCAGGGAATGGCCTTCTACGTCCAAATAAGGTTTCTGTATATCCCTGAGCTCGAGCTTGCTCCACAACACTGCGCAGATAGTCGCGCACTCCCCCGAAGCGCTGGAAATAGTCAGCCATCAGTTTCTTGGCTGCGCTGTTGTCGATACCTAGTTGTCTGGCAAGACCAAAAGCGGAGAGCCCATAAGCAAGGCCGTAGCTCATGGCCTTGACCTGACTGCGCATTTCTCCGGTTACTTCTGAGGGTTCTACGCCAAAAACACGCGCACCAACAAATTTGTGGAGGTCTTCTCCCGAAATAAATGCTTCAATCAAGCCTTCATCTTCAGAGAAGTGAGCCATGATGCGCATTTCGATCTGAGAGTAATCAGCAGTAACCAGGGTGTCGAACCCTTCACCAACCTCGAAAGCTTCTCTAATACGTCGACCATCCGCAGTTCTAATGGGGATGTTCTGCAGATTGGGGTTTGCAGAAGACAAGCGACCAGTACTGGTGCCAGTTTGCCCGTAAGTGGTGTGGATTCGGCCATCTGGACCAATTGCCAGGATGAGTGTCTCAACAATTTGCTTGAGCTTGGTCACATCTCGGTGCTCAAGGAGTAGACCGAGGAATGGGTGAGGGTTGGTTGCTTGAAGATCTGCCAGAGCAGTTGCATCTGTGGTGTAGCCGGTCTTCGTTGCACGAGTTTTCGGCATTCCCAGTTGGTCAAAGAGAACTTCTTGGAGCTGCTTGGGGGAAGCAAGGTTGACTTCTCGTCCGATGACTTCAAAAGCTTCAGTTTTTGCTTTCTCTGCACGTACACCCAGCTCGTCTGAAAGCGACTGAAGTTTGTTCTTATTGACCGTTACGCCACGCATTTCCATAGCTGCAAGCGTTGTGAGAGAAGGAATTTCAATTTCCAAGAAGAGAGCTAAAGTGGCCGCTTCCATCTTTTCTCTCAAGGCACTATCAATTCGCTGAACAAACCAAGCTCTCCCCCCAGCGTCCAATGCAGAATCGTCAGGAACGAGTTGGTTGGGGTCTGGTGTGGGAAGTAATTCATTGAGGTAAAGCTTGGTCAAATCCGCAAGATCTCGTTTTGACGAGTCTGGGCGTAATACCCAATCTGCTATTTCAGTATCGAAACCAAGATTTTCTAGAGGAATACCAAGCGCAAGCAGAGCTTTGATTTGTTCTTTAGCGCCGTGGAAAACTTTGGGGGTAGGTCCAGCCAGCCAGTCAATCAACGGCTTCATATCCGCTTGAACAGGAGACCAGGGAACCGCAACCGTCTCAGACTCAGTGGCAAGGCCTACAACAGCGATACCGGTCGCATAAACCTCAAGTTCAACTGCTACACCCTGCGGAGAAGAATCAGAAGCACGGTGAAGCCAGGCAGAAAGTTCTTCATCTAAAAGCTGTTGCGAACGAGGTGCAGCAGTTGCAGCAACGGGCTCTGAGCGCTCTTCTTCAACTGGAACAAATGTCGAAGCAGCAGGAGTGGGCTTGTTTGTGGAAGTCGAAGGAGAATCATCTCCGTTGAGAGCAAGCACACGTGTGAGCAAAGACTTGAACTCAAGACGACCGAATACTTCCTTGACTGCCTCAGAATCAAACGGGAGACGTTCTAGATCTCCTGGGCCAACGGGTAATTCGACGTCGTCCACCAAACGGTTGAGACGGCGATTACGAATTGCGTTCTCTTTGAACTCGCGAAGGCTTTCTCCGACTTTTCCGCCGATTTCGTCAGCTCGACGCAAGATTTCATCGAGTGAACCAAATTCATTGATCCACTTAACCGCGGTCTTTTCTCCCACTTTGGGAACACCAGGCAGATTATCGCTGGTCTCACCGACAAGAGCTGCGATCTCGGGATATTGGTGTGGCTGGATACCGTAACGTTCAAAAACTTTGGCAGCGTCATAACGAGTGAGCTCTGAAACTCCCTGCTTTGACGGATAGAGCAGCGTTACGTTGTCGTCGATGAGCTGAATAGTGTCGCGATCACCTGAGACTACGAGCACCTTAAAGTTCTGTGCTGAACCTTGCGCGGCAAGGGTTGCCAAGATGTCATCTGCTTCGAAGTCTTCTTTCGTGATGGTTGTAATCCCCATTGCATGCAGTGCATCTTGCAGGAGGGGAACTTGACCAATGAACTCTGGTGGGGTTTCTCCGCGGGTTCCCTTGTATTCAGGGTATTCCCGCGTGCGGAACGAATACCGGGAAATGTCAAAGGCGACAGCTAAATGAGTGGGCTTTTCCTTGGCCAGCAGGTTCAGCATCATAGAAATGAAGCCATGGATGGCATTGGTGTGCTGGCCATCCGCTGTCTTGAAACTGTCTACTGGAAGGGCATAAAACGCCCGGAATGCGAGCGAATGCCCATCAATGACCATAAGGGTAGGCTGGGCGTTATTCGACACGTGCCAAGCCTACACAGCACGCCAGACTCAGCTTGCGAGGAATCTTCAATGTCTTCTGAATATGTTCGTCCCCCCGTTCTAGATCTCGAGCAGTACCGCGGTTTCTCGGCAGGCCCGTTGTGGGACAAAATGGGCATCCAAATCCATGAGCTCTCCCCCGAATATGCTGTGGCAACGATGCCTGTTGAGGGCAACACTCAGTCTGTCGGTATTTTGCATGGTGGCGCCTATGTCGTTATTGCAGAAGGCTTAGGTTCCATCGCTGCAAACATGCATGCTGGTGAAGGCCGCGTAGGCGTTGGTATCGAAGTCAGTGCTACACACACCGGAAGTATTTCAGAGGGAATTGTTACTGCAACCTGTAAGGCACTTCACCTAGGTCGCACACTTACCACTCACGAGATTGTCTGCACAGATGAGAATGGTCGACGTTTGTCCACCATTCGCTTGACGAACTTCATCAAGGACCGAAAGAAGTAAGTCCTACTTTTCCTTTTTCTGGTCCGAGCCCAGCTGGTCAACGATAGTGACAGCTACGTCTTTCATGGTCAGACGACGGTCCATAGATGCCTTCTGAATCCAACGGAAAGCCTCAGGCTCAGTTAGCCCCATCTTTTCGTTGAGAATTCCTTTGGCAATATCGACAATCTTGCGAGTCTCGAATCGCTCGGAAAGATCTGCGACTTCATTTTCCAGGGCAACAATCTGCGCCCAGCGAGATAAAGCAATTTCAACAGCGGGAAGTAGATCGTTAGGAGTGAAGGGCTTGACGACATAAGCCAGCGCTCCAGCTTCTGTTGCTCGTTCCACAAGTTCTTTCTGGCTGAACGCAGTCAACAACACGACAGGTGCAATGTGCTCTTTATTGAGCTGATCAGCAGCAGAAATACCATCTAGTTTCGGCATTTTGACGTCCATGACCACGAGATCTGGACGAAGTTCCTTAGCTAGTGCAACCGCGGCTTCACCGTCACCAGCTTCACCCACTACATCAAAACCGTTGTCACGAAGGGTTTCCACAATATCCATGCGGATAAGTGACTCGTCTTCAGCAACAACTACGCGTCTTTTGGTGGGTGTTTGGATCTCTTGGTCGGCCATGCCTCCAGCCTAGGATATTCTTGAAGATATACCAGCCGAATTGGCGGAATGGCAGACGCGGAGCACTCAAAATGCTTTGTCTTCGGACGTGTGGGTTCAAGTCCCACATTCGGCACCACTAAGAAAAGCCCCTCAGATGAGGGGCTTTTCTTATTTCAAACCTAGAGGTTTTCGTAGGCGGGAGCTGCTGCGTTACGAGCATCTCCGACCTTGTGAACACGAAGGTCGTTGGTAGAACCGGCAATTCCCGGAGGGGAACCGGCGATAACGACCACCTTGTCGCCAGCAGATGCAAGACCTTCACCCATGAGGAGGTCATCTACTTGACCAAACATCTGGTCAGTGTGAGTCACAGCTTCGACCAGGTAGGACTTGACGCCCCAGGTGAGGGCCATGCGGCGACGAATGTGTTCGTGAGGCGTCAGAACAATCATGGGAATGTCTGAACGCAGGCGTGCCATACGTCGAGCAGAGTCACCTGATTCGGTAAAGACAACCAAGAACTTCGCGTCGACAAACTCGGCAACTTCCTTTGCAGCCAAAGTGATTGCACCACCCTGGGTGCGAGGCTTGGTGCCCAGCTCAGGAATACGCTCAAGACCGTGATCCTCAGTTGATTCAATAATTCGAGCCATGGTGGAAACGGTAATTGTCGGGAAATCACCCACGCTGGTCTCACCGGAGAGCATTACAGCGTCGGTTCCGTCAAGAACAGCGTTGGCACAGTCAGATGCCTCTGCACGGGTCGGACGTGGGCTTGAGATCATGGACTCAAGAACCTGCGTAGCGACGATAACGGGCTTTGCCCAGCGACGAGCTAGTTCAACGGCGCGCTTCTGGACAATAGGGACAGCTTCCAGAGGAAGCTCAACACCGAGGTCACCACGAGCAACCATGATGGCGTCAAACGCATCAACAATTTCTTCGAGGTTGTCAACGGCCTGTGGCTTTTCGACCTTTGCGATGACGGGAAGACGAACGCCTTCTTCGTCCATGATTTCGTGAACGCGCTTGATGTCTGCTGCATCACGAACAAAGCTCAAGGCAATGAAGTCTGCGCCTAGACGAAGACCCCAACGGAGGTCAGCCTCATCTTTGTCGGACAGGGCAGGGACATTCACAGCAACTCCAGGAAGGTTAATTCCCTTGTTGTTTGAGATGGGACCAGGTACCTCAACGACAGTGGTGACGACGGTGCCATCAGTTTCTAGAACACGAAGGGTTACCTTGCCATCATCGATGAGAAGAGGGTCACCCGCCTTGACATCCTGAGGAAGACCTTTGAAGGTGGTGGAGCTAATTTCCTTATTGCCCACAATGTCTTCGATAGTGATCTTGAAGATGTCGCCTTCTGCGAGATCGTAGGGACCACCCTCAAACTTTCCGAGACGAATCTTGGGACCCTGAAGGTCAACCAAGACAGCGACAGGCTTACCCACATCTGCAGCAGCCTTGCGAACGTTGCGGTAAACCTCTTCGTGCACGTCATAGGAGCCGTGTGAGAGGTTCATGCGAGCTACGTCAACACCAGCCTCAATAATGGCTTTCAGGCTTTCATAACTCGATGTTGCAGGACCAAGGGTCGCAACGATTTTGGCGCGTCTCATGAAATGTCTCTTTCGTTTCAGTGGTGCCAGGTCACAGGAGGGAACTGCGACTGTTTTATCGTACTAAACCGCGAAACCGCGATCTGTGGGTAATACAGGAACAGGGAGCAAAGTTTCACCTTCAAGGTAGCGGTCAACGGCTGCAGCAGCTGCGCGACCCTCGGCAATAGCCCAGACAATCAGGGATTGACCACGACCAGCATCACCAGCAACGAATACGCCTGGCTCTGCGGTTGCATATTCTGCATCGCGGTTGAGATTTCCTCGTTGGGTCAAGCTCACACCAAGCTCAGAGGCTGCAATGTCACCTTCTGGACCGGTAAACCCAAGAGCAAGAAGTACGAGGTCAGCAGGAATCTCTCGCTCGGTTCCGGCCTTAGGGACACGTGTTCCATCAACGAACTCTGTTTCTGCAACTCGAACAGCGCGGACGTTTCCATCCTTATCGCCTAGGAACTCAACGGTGGAGACGAGGTACTCACGAGTACCTCCCTCTTCGTGTGCACTAGTGACTTCGAAAAGGTTAGGGAAAGTTGGCCAAGGCTGAGAGTCGGAACGCTCAGCAGGAGGCTGATTACCGATAGCAAGGTTAGTAACTGAAGCAGCTTGGTGGCGGTGTGCCGTGCCAATACAGTCAGCGCCGGTATCTCCACCACCGAGGACAACAACGTGTTTTCCCTGAGCATGGATTTGATCGATGACTTCTTGACCGTCAACAGCGCGGTTGGACTGCGCAAGATATTCCATGGCGAAATGAACTCCGGAGAGGTCACGTCCTGGAATAGAAAGGTCTCGAGGAACCATTGCACCCGTTGCAACGACAACTGCGTCGTAACGCTTACGTAGGTCTTCCCACGTAATATCAACACCAATGTTGACTCCTGGGCGGAATCGAGTTCCTTCAGCTTCCATCTGCTCAAGGCGACGGTCGATGTGAATCTTTTCCATCTTGAAATCAGGAATACCGTATCGAAGCAGACCACCGATTTTCTCGTCGCGCTCAAAAACTGCAACGGTATGACCAGCACGAGTTAGCTGCTGTGCGGCAGCTAGTCCTGCAGGGCCTGAACCGACAACGGCGACAGTCTTTCCAGAAAGACGCTCAGGAATGAGGGGCTCAACCCAACCTTCATCGAAAGCCTTATCAATGATGGACACTTCAACCTGTTTGATGGTGACAGCAGGCTGATTAATTCCTAGAACACAGGAGGACTCACAGGGCGCCGGGCACAAACGACCGGTGAACTCAGGGAAGTTATTGGTCGCATGTAGGCGATCAATGGCGTCCTTGTCATCTCCACGCCACGTGAGGTCGTTCCATTCAGGGATCAGGTTACCCAGAGGGCATCCTTGGTGGCAGAAAGGAATTCCACAGTCCATGCAACGACCTGCCTGGCGCACCAGGGTTTCGCGGTCGCCAGCTTCATAGACCTCTTTCCAGTCCATCAAACGGATAGGAACGGGGCGGCGGGCAGGAACTTCACGTTGACGTGTGTTCAAGAAACCTTTGGGATCAGCCACCGGTCACCTCCATGATTTTCTTCCAGGTTGCATCCCCGTCGGGATCAATACCTGCATTCTCTGCATCCTGACGAACCTGAAGCACAGCCGCATAATCACGAGGCACAACCTTGGTGAAGTCAGCGACGCTCTTGTCAAAGTTCTTCAAGAGTTCGACAGCTCGTGGAGAACCAGTTTCTGCAAGGTGAGACTCAAGAATGTCCTTGAGGATTTCTGCGTCTGCGCTCCCAAGTTTCTCCAAACGAAGCTCTCCTGAATTCAGAGAATCAGCGTTGACCTTGTTGGAATCAAGGGCGTGGATGTAAGCAATACCGCCGGACATACCAGCGCCCAGGTTGCGACCTGTGGTACCGAGGATGACAGCAAGACCACCAGTCATGTATTCAAGTGCGTGGTCTCCCACACCTTCGGCAACAGCAGTAGCACCCGAGTTACGAACGAGGAATCGCTCACCTACAAGGCCACTGATGAAGATAGAGCCACTTGTTGCGCCATAACCAATGACGTTTCCAGCAATAACATTTTCTTCTGGCGCAAACTTCGATGAAGGGGACGGCTTCACGACGATGGAGCCACCGGATAGACCCTTACCGACATAGTCGTTTGAATCACCGATAAGTCGCAGCGTGATTCCAGCAGGAACAAATGCACCAAATGACTGGCCGGCAGTACCGGTCAGGGTGATGTCAATTGTTCCGATTGGAAGAGCATCTTGCCCAAACTTCTTGGTGAGTTCGTGCCCAAGCATGGTGCCTACAGCACGTTCGGTGTTGCGAATAGGAAGCTCAATTGAAACAGGCTTTCCATCAGCTAAAGCAGAGCGAGACAAGTTGATCAGCTCATTGTCAAAGTGCTCTGACAGTTCGTGATCTTGAGAACGTGCACGGATGCGTGGTTCATCTGCCAAGAACTTAGGTCCGACCAAGATTGGTTCAAGATCAAGACCTTCAGACTTCCAGTGCTCTACCGCATCGTTCACATTGAGAAGGTCGTTACGCCCAATGATCTCGTCCAAGCTGCGATAACCAAGCTCTGCAAGGTATTCCCGGACCTCTTGCGCAATGAATTCGAAGAAATTCACCACGAATTCAGGCTTCCCAGTGAAGCGGGCCCGAAGCTCAGGGTTTTGGGTCGCAACACCTACTGGGCACGTGTCGAGGTGGCACACGCGCATCATGATGCAACCAGAGACCACCAAAGGCGCTGTAGCAAAGCCAAATTCTTCAGCACCGAGAAGAGCGGCAACGATAACGTCACGACCCGTCTTGAGTTGACCGTCAACTTGCACAGATACACGATCACGCATTCCGTTGAGCATGAGGGTTTGCTGTGCTTCGGCAAGGCCCAACTCCCACGGAGTTCCCGCGTGCTTCAACGAGTTAAGAGGGCTCGCTCCGGTTCCACCATCATGACCAGAAATCAAAATGACGTCGGCAAGAGCCTTGGACACACCAGCTGCAACTGCACCGATTCCAGACTGGCTCACCAACTTCACGTGAACTCGAGCGGCAGGGTTTGCGCGCTTGACGTCAAAAATGAGTTGCTTGAGGTCTTCAATGGAATAAATGTCGTGGTGAGGTGGTGGAGAAATGAGTCCCACACCTGCAGTTGCGTGACGCGTACGAGCAATCCAGGGGTAAACCTTGTTGTTCGGAAGCTGGCCACCTTCACCAGGCTTAGCGCCTTGAGCCATCTTGATTTGAATGTCATCGGCGTGAGTCAAGTACATGCTTGTCACGCCAAAACGACCTGACGCCACCTGCTTGATTGCGGAACGACGAGTGGGGTCAAGAAGACGTGCAACGTCTTCACCGCCCTCACCCGTGTTGCTCTTTGCGCCGATGGAGTTCATCGCAATAGCAAGAGTTTCATGTGCTTCAGGCGAAATAGAACCGTAGCTCATTGCACCGGTGGAGAATCGCTTCACAATCGACTCGACGGATTCAACCTCGTCGAGGGGTACGGCGTTGCGCTTGCCAGTTTCCAGAGTGAAGAGTCCACGCAAGGTCATCAAATCACGCGTTTGATCATCGACGAGCTTGGTGTATTCACGGAAGGTATCAAATCGACGCTCACGAGTGGAGTGCTGCAACTTGAACACAGTTTCAGGGTTGAACAAGTGCGGTGCGCCGTCACGACGCCATTGGAACTCTCCACCAGTGGTGAGACGCTCTGTAGTGAGCGGTGCACCGTCTGAAGGATACGCAGAAGCGTGACGAGAGAGGTTTTCAGCTGCGATCACACCGATGCCTACTCCCCCAAGCTTGCTGTTTGTACCAGTGAAATACTGGTCAACAAACTCCTGAGAAAGACCAACAGCTTCAAAAGTCTGAGCTCCGGTGTACGAGGAGACGGTAGAAATACCCATCTTTGACATCACCTTGAGAACACCCTTACCAAGAGCCTTGATTACGTTCTTCGTGGCCTTCTCTGTGGTCACACCGGTGATGAACTCGTCACGGACGAGTTGTTCACACGTCTCCATTGCGAGATATGGGTTGACTGCGGATGCACCATATCCAAGAAGGACTGCTACGTGGTGAACCTCACGAACATCACCAGCTTCAACAACAATGCCAACCTTGGTGCGGTTTTCTGTACGAATGAGGTGGTGGTGCACAGTAGAGACCATCATCAAAGAGGGAATGGGCGCCATGTCGGAGTTTGAATCACGATCGGAGAGAACAATGAACTTGATTCCCTGCGAAATTGCTTCATCAACTTCTTCACAGAGTTGCGCTAGGCGCTTCTCCATTGCGCGTGGACCCTTGTTGACCTTGTAGAGACCTTTGAGCTTGATGCCTTCACGAGCACCGCTCTTGCCACGAATGTGGAGAACCTTAGCCAACTGATCATTATCGATTACGGGGAAATCTAGAACAACCTGTTCGGTGTGCTCAGGGCCTGCGGCAAGGAGGTTTCGCTCTGGACCAAGTCCAAGCTTCAAGCTCGTGACCACTTCTTCGCGGATGGAATCCAATGGTGGGTTCGTCACCTGCGCGAACTGCTGAACGAAGTAATCGAACAGCAAACGAGGACGTGAAGAAAGAACGGCGATAGGAGTATCAGTACCCATTGCGCCAAGTGGCTCAGCGCCAGTTTTTGCCATGGGCGCAAGCATGATGCGAAGTTCTTCTTCGGTATATCCGAAGGTTCGTTGACGACGCACTACCGAGGAACGAGTGTGCGCGATGTGTTCTCGCTCTGGAAGCTCTTCGAGGTCAATGCGAGACTGGTCAATCCATTCCTGCCAAGGACCGGATGCGGCAAGTTCAGACTTAATTTCATCATCAGAAATGATTCGCCCAGCTACTGTGTCAACGAGAAGCATCTTTCCTGGCTGAAGGCGTCCTTTTTGAACAACCTTTGCAGGGTCAACGTCGTACACACCGATTTCTGAACCAACGACGATAAGACCGTCATCGGTAACAAGGTAACGTCCTGGACGAAGGCCATTGCGGTCCAATGTCGCTCCGACAAGAGAGCCGTCAGTGAAGCAGATAGCTGCAGGACCATCCCATGGTTCCATCAAGGAAGAGTGATATTCGTAGAACGCGCGTCGAGTGGGTTCCATATCTGGCTGGTTTTCCCAAGCCTCTGGAACCATCATCATGATGGCGTGTGGAAGTGGGCGACCAGCAAGCGTGAGAAGTTCAACAACTTCATCGAAAGAGGCACTGTCAGATGCACCTGGAGTACAAATCGGAAGAAGATCCTTGAGGTCGCCAAGAATCTCGGATTCCAGCTGAGACTGGCGTGCCCGCATCCAGTTGCGGTTTCCCTGAACCGTGTTGATTTCACCGTTGTGGCAGATGAAACGGAACGGGTGAGCTAGTGGCCACGATGGGAAGGTGTTGGTGGAATAACGCGAGTGAACCAGTGCCAGAGTAGACGCGAAACGTGCATCGCTGAGGTCTGGATAAAAAGGCTCAAGCTGGAGAGTGGTAACCATTCCCTTATAAACAAGGGTTCGAGAAGACAGTGACGCGAAATAAATTTCGCATTCGCGTTCTACACGCTTACGGAGGCGGTAAACCAATCGATCTAGTTCGATTCCCGAAAGATCGCCAGAGAGCGAAGTAACGAAAGCTTGTTCTATAGCTGGCATAGCCTCACGAGCTAGCTTTCCGAGGTTCTCGGGAGCGGTGGGAACAACGCGCCAGCCGAGGACGGAGAGACCCTCGCTGTGAGCAATCTCTGCAAAACGAGCTTGAATAGCAGCACGATCGGCGTCCTTGAGCGGAAGGAATGCATTTCCTACGGCATAAGAACCCGACTGAGGCAGGGCAAAATCGACGACGTCACGCAGGAAGGCGTCTGGAATCTGAGTCAAAATACCGGCCCCATCACCAGTACCAGCATCAGATCCGACAGCACCACGGTGCTCGAGGTTACGCAATGAGCTCAGCGCGACATCAATAATGTCGTGTCCAGGGATCCCACGAAGAGTTGCAACCATGGCAAGGCCACAGGCGTCTTTCTCTAGGGCTGGGTCATAGAGACCTTGGGCAGCGGGTGCCAAAGAAAAGCGCTGATAGGGAGTCGCTAGAGACATGGAACCCTCCTCTCGAACCGTTAATCGGGAGGGACGACGTTGGCCCTGAAGTCATCTGGAAAATGGAACACTGGAGCTTGTCACTCGTACTGTACTTCTGGGCCGCTTGTGGCGGATGAAGCGATCAAGTTAGGTCCTTGACGGGGGCTTCCTTGCCCGGATCCGTTTGAAATAACTTACTTCTCCAACTTTACAGTAGGACCGCCCTCTACATAGACACTGAGCTCCTTGCCGGGGTGGCGACGGTTCTGAATGATAATGATGGCGATGCCTACAGCGACAGCTAGTAATGCTGCCCAGACATTGGTACGAATAGCGAGGAAAGTCTCACTGGAGTCAAGGCGATATGTTTCGAATACCGAGCGGCCAATGCCATACCAGATGAGGTAAACGCCGAAAGCCTTACCCCAACGCAAGTACAACTTGCGTTCCAGTACGACAATGACAATAGCTCCGAGAACATTCCAGAGAATTTCATAGAGGAACATGGGGTGAAACAGCGTTCCTTCAGGCAAACCTGCCGGAAAAGCAGGATTTGTCGATTCGATTTCAAGACCCCACGGAAGTGTGGTGGGTTGACCGAAAAGCTCGTGGTTGAAGTAATTGCCCAAACGTCCCGTTGCTTGTGCAATCAACATGGCAGGGGCTAACGCATCAGCGAAAGACCAGAAACGAATACCTGTCTGCTTACACCCGATCCAGGCACCCACAGCACCGCCGAGTAGGGAGCCAAAAATGGCGTTTCCACCTTCCCAGATGTAGAAGACCTTGAACAGGTCTGCACCGTCGAAGAAATAATCTGCGGGGTGAGTGAAGACGTGGTAAAAACGTGCACCGATGATTCCAAGTGGTACTGCCCACAGGATGATGTCAAGAACGACTCCACGTTCTGCACCGCGCTTGGAAAGACGAGTATCGGTAATCCAGGTGGCGAGAGCAATTCCAACCAGAATGCACAACGCATAAATGTGTACGCGAAGTGGTCCAAGATCGAAATATTGGATATCTGGGCTGGGAATACTGGTAATCAGATGCACAGTGTCAGCTTAGGCGGAGCAGATGAAAGAGGGACTACTTCCCCATGGCGAGTTCGCTTGCCACGGTGCGAAGAGACTCAATGCCGCCGTCGTTAAGGGCTTTGACAAGAGCTGAACCGACAATTGCTCCGTCACCGTAAGCCAGAACTTCGTGAACCTGAGTTCCATTTGAAATACCCACACCAACTCCTACATGGGTGGCTCCCACGGAACGCAGACGGGCAACCAAGGATTGAGCTGCCACATCCACATCTTGGCGAGCACCTGTGATGCCCATCGTAGAGACGGCATAAACGAAGCCTCTGCTCAGTTTCACTGCTTGCGCAAGACGCTCATCAGTTGACGATGGTGCGGCAAGGAACACCCGGTCCAGGTCATACTTTTCTGCGGCAGCAAGCCATTCAGATGCTTCATCTGGAATGAGGTCGGGGGTAATGAGCCCCGCTCCACCAGCCTGAGAAAGATCAGATGCAAACTTGTCCACTCCATACTGAATGACAGGATTGAAGTAGGTCATCAGTAACACAGGAATGTCTACTCGAGCAGTGATTTGCTTCACAGCGTCAATTGCCTGTGGAAGCTTGAAGCCATTAGCGAGTGCAACTTGTGTTGCTTCTTGAATGACCAAACCATCCATAACAGGGTCTGAATAGGGAACTCCCAGTTCAAGGATGTCGACTCCGCTCTCGACGAGCGCTACAGCAGCCTCAATACTTTCTGCAAAAGTGGGGAACCCCACAGGGAGGTACCCAATAAGTACCTTGCCTTTAGAAGTGATGGCAGCTTCTACCTTGGAGCTCATGCTGCTCCCCCATCGAGAATGCCAAAGTACTTCGCAGCGGTTTCCATATCCTTATCGCCACGACCAGAGTTATTGACCAAGATGATGGCATCTGGACCGAGTTCTTTGCCTAGTTGCAATGCACCAGCTAATCCATGTGCTGTTTCGATAGCAGGAATAATTCCTTCGGTGCGAGCAAGGAGGCGAAGGGTGTCCATCGCTTCCGCATCGGTGATGGGGCGGTAATGTGCGCGACCAATGTCATTGAGCCATGAGTGTTCGGGGCCGACACCTGGATAATCCAGACCAGCAGAAATCGAATGGGATTCGATGGTCTGACCATCTTCGTCTTGAAGCATGTACGAACGCGCTCCGTGCAAGACACCGGGGCGACCCTTTGTGATCGTTGCCGCATGTTCAGGGGTATCAACACCACGACCAGCAGCTTCAAAGCCATAGAGACCTACCGAGGGGTCGTCGAGGAAGGCATGGAAGATACCAATGGCGTTAGAGCCGCCGCCAACACATGCAGCGACCGCAGTGGGTAGTTGACCGGTGATTTCAAGCATCTGTTCACGTGCTTCTTCACCGATGATCTTGTGGAAATCGCGAACCATGACTGGGAATGGATGAGGCCCTGCAACGGTGCCCAACAGATAGTGGGTGTTATCTACATTTGCTACCCAGTCCCGGAGTGCTTCATTAATGGCGTCTTTAAGTGTGCGGGAGCCAGTCGTAACAGGAATTACGGTTGCCCCTAACAAACGCATACGTGCAACGTTGAGCGCCTGACGTTCAGTGTCCACTTCGCCCATGTACACAACACACTCAAGACCAAAAAGTGCTGCTGCCGTTGCACTAGCAACACCGTGCTGACCTGCACCGGTCTCAGCAATGATTCTGGTTTTGCCTAGACGCTTGGCAAGAAGTGCCTGTCCTAGAACGTTGTTGATTTTGTGGCTTCCAGTGTGGTTCAAGTCTTCGCGCTTGAGGAAGATTCGTGCACCACCTGCGTGCTCTGCAAAACGAGGCACTTCAGTAATGATCGAGGGACGCCCTGTGTATGTGCGATGTAGCTCTGCAAGTTCTTTTTGGAACCCTGGATCTTGCTTAGCAAGTTCATAGGCAGCAGAGAGCTCGTCAAGAGCAGCAATGAGCGATTCGGGAACAAAACGTCCACCGTATTCACCGAAGTAGGGGCCGAGTTCGTCGCGAAGAGCCATTTATACCGCCAGGAAGGATTGGAGGGTTGCTGCGGGATCTGAGGTGACAAGAGCTTCACCTACGAGAACAACATCAGCACCTGCGTCTCTATAGTGCTGAACGTCCGTTGCGTTTCTTACTGCTGATTCTGCCACCTTGATGACACCTTCAGGAATTTCACCAACCAATGAACCAAATAGTTCTCGATCAAGTTCAAAGGTGCTCAAGTTTCGTGCGTTGACGCCAAGCAACTTGGCATCGATGTCTAGCGCTCGATGAAGCTCATCACGTGAGTGAGTTTCGACCAAGACAGTCAAACCTAAAGACAAAGCAAAATCATTGAGTTCAGCGAGAAGTGGCTGTTCTAGAGCAGCAACGATAAGAAGAACTACATCTGCACCAGCAGCACGGGCTTCTAAGATTTGATACTTCTCAGCGATGAAGTCTTTACGGAGAACAGGCACAGAGACTTCGGCGCGGACAGCACGAAGATCATCAAGTGTTCCTTTGAACTTACGACCCTCTGTGAGAACGCTGATGGTTGATGCACCATTTGCAGCATAGGTTCGAGCCAATGCAGCAGGATCTGAAATTGGGGCTAAATCCCCACGAGATGGGCTAGCGCGCTTGACTTCAGCAATGACCTTGATGTGCTCTGCAGGAGCTAGAAAACGCAAAGCATCAAGGGCTGGAGTTTGAGCTAATGCAGCAGCTTCAACCTCAGCGTAGGAAACAAACTCTCGACGTGCAGCTGCGTCCGCGAGGGCACCAGCTGTCAGGTCGGACAGCATTTAGTAGTGGTGTGGCTTAGGGGTGAACTTGGGACCGTTCACGCCGTAGCCAAGCTTTGCCAGAAGGAAACCGAGTCCCCAACCAACGAAAACACCGACTGCGGAAACCCAGACAAGCCATTCAATAGCGAGAACGAATGCTGCAGTTCCGATAGCGAAAAAGACAAGCATGGTGATTACAGCAGTCCATGCTGCGGGCGAGTGGCCCTCTCCTGGATCAACGATGTCGTTGCTCATGACACTCCTCAGTGCGAAAAACTTCTAATGAAACTCTAGTTGATAGTCGGGTCTGTTCCGTGGCTCAACGAGTCCCAGGCATCAATATTTTCCGAAGAAGTATCAACATTTGTAGCTGTTGTAGTGGAAGAAACTCCCCGTGAGGAAGGTTCAGCGTTTGTTTGAGTCACTCTGTCAAACTTTCGGCTACCGGTACCCCACTTACCTGCGGTAAAGAACACGACAATCCCCACGGGCATCAACAAGATGCCAGCAACGGCTGTCATTCCAGGCCACACCGTGGCAGTTGAAGAAATAACAAACGTTTTCAACGTCTCAACATCAGCAATAGCGCTCAAGGAAGTCAGTTGTGAAGCAGATGCAAGAACTGGATCTGACCAAGCAGAAACACTCACCGAGACCACAGCAAGACCAATTACAACTAGGAGAACACCAAGAATTCGTCGAATAAGTATTGACGACAAGGCAAGCGCAGCAGTCACAGCGAAACCAGCAAGTCCAAACGCGCTCAAGCCAGGTGCCGCAACTTGACCCGATACTTCGAGACCATCAGGGTTTTCCGTGGGAAACGTCACGGCTAGAAGGAACCATGGCTGAGACCAGCCAATAAGCACCAATGCCGAGAACACAAAAGAAGCAGTGAGCGAATACGTCTTGAACTTCCGATAGTTCACAATCAGACCTTCTTCAATGCATTCGCGATGGCGACGGCGCGAAGCGGTGCAGCTGCTTTGTTTTGCGTCTCGAGATATTCGGTTTCTGGAACTGAGTCCATCACAAGACCTGCTCCGGCTTGAACGTATGCCGTGTTGTCCTTGAGCACTACGGTTCGAATGGCGATAGCAAGGTCAGCGTCACCAGCGAAGTCGAAGTAACCTACGACTCCCCCATAAACACCACGTTGCGCGGGTTCTAGCGAATCAATAATTTCGAGTGCGCGTGGTTTTGGCGCACCGCTGAGTGTTCCTGCGGGGAAGGTTGCTCGAAATACATCAACTGGTCCCCTATCTGGAGAAAGATTTCCCTCAACAGAACTCACGATGTGCATGATGTGAGAGAAACGTTCCACTCTCATAAATTCCGTCACTTCAACGGAACCGGCATCACACACCCGAAGTAAGTCGTTACGTGCAAGATCCACCAACATGAGATGTTCGGAGCGTTCTTTTTCATCAGCGAGAAGATCTGTTTCGAGCTCTAAATCTTCTTCAGGGTTAGCGCCACGGGGTCTGGAACCAGCAATGGGGTGAGTAAAGACTCGTCCAGAAGAGACCTTGACCAATGCCTCCGGGCTGGATCCCACAATGGCATAAGGGTTTCCATCAACCGTTTCGAGAGTGAGTAAATACATATACGGGCTTGGATTCAAGCTCCGCAAAACTCGATATACATCTTCCGGCGAAGCTTCGTTGGAGGCATCAAAACGCTGCGAAATCACAACTTGAAACACATCACCTGCGACGATGTGCTTTTGTGACGTGACCACGGAGTCAAGGAAGTCCTGTTTTGGTGTCCTCAACTGGGGCTCTGCTGAGGTGTCTAGGTCAATGTAGGCCAAACCAACCGGACCAGGAATGGAGAGGTTGCGTTGCAAGTCATCAAGACGATTCTGTGCTTCCGCATAAAGCGCTTGGGTTTCAGCATCGTTTTCTTGAATGAGCACATTCGAAATTAACGTCACTGTTCCGAATTTATGATCAAGAACGATTACTTCACGGGCAAAACTCAAAGCTTGACGTGGGACAGAGAAGTCAGCTGGAGGCGCAGCAGGAAGATTTTCGAGTTCTCGAATAGCTTCCCAGCCGATGAAACCAACTAAAGCACCAGTGAGCGGAGGCATTCCCTCAATATGTGGAGTTTTCCAGCGACGGTAGAGGGCATCCAATGCAGTCAGCCCTGTTGGAGGAATGGGGCCACCAAAAGCCTGGTCGGCACTCAGGCCAAAATCTTGCCATGTTGGGACACCGTCATGATCGGTGAGCACTCCAAAGCTGGAAACTCCCACAAAAGAGAACCGTGACCAAATGCCACCCTGTTCTGCGGATTCGAGAAGAAATGAACCTGGAACACCAGAGGCAAGTTTGCGGTAAATACTGATCGGGGATTCTGCATCAGCAAAAAGAGAGCGGGTAATGGGGATGACTTTATGTCCCTCAGAAACCAACTGGGAAAAGTCTTCAGTAGTCGTGTCGCGAGAGGCCATTACTTCCCCTGACCCAAAACTGAAGAATCAACAGAAGTGAGTGCTTCAACGTCATAATCTTCAAAACAGGTGCGAGAGCCCGTGTGACAGGCAGCACCAATCTGTTCCACACCAATGAGTAAAGTGTCTGCATCACAATCGTGGTGAACACTTCTTACGAATTGAGCATGTCCACTGGTGTCTCCCTTGCGCCAATATTCTTGGCGGGAACGGGACCAGAAAGTAACGCGACCCTCTTCGAGTGTTCGACGCACAGCTTCTGCGTTCATATACCCCAGCATGAGAACGTCTTTGCTCTCAGAATCTTGAATGATTGCGGGAATCAGTCCATTGGCGTCATATTTCAGCAAGGAAGGGTTGAAAGTACTCATCTATCGCACCTCAAACCCATCTTCTCGAAGAGAATCTTTTACTTCACTAATAGTGACAGCTTTTGAATGGAAAATGCTCGCCGCTAAGGCCGCGTCAGCTCCAGCAGAAATTGCTGGCGAGAAATCTTGTGCAGAACCAGCACCACCGCTGGCAATAACTGGAACAGAACTAATTGCTTTGATCGCGGAAATCAGTTCAAGATCAAAGCCATCTTTGGTGCCGTCTGCATCAATTGAGTTGACGAGTAATTCTCCGACACCACGATTGATTGCTTCACTGGCCCACTCCAGAGCATCTATGTCAGTGAGTTCACGACCACCGTGAGTTGTGACAACAAATCCAGATTTTGTTGTTGCTGATCGAGTGATATCTAAAGAAAGGACTAAAACTTGTGCCCCATATCGTGAAGAAATTTCATCGATCAAACGAGGTCGCTGGATTGCTGCACTATTGACGCCGACTTTGTCAGCACCATGGGCAAGCAATTGAGCAACATCTTCGACGGAACGAATGCCGCCACCGACAGTCAAGGGGATAAAGACTGCATCTGCTGTTCGGGCAACAACATCAAACATGGTGGAGCGATTCTCCACCGTTGCCTTCACATCGAGAAAAGTGATCTCGTCAGCACCCTGCTCGTAGTAATAACGAGCAAGTTCTACAGGGTCGCCCTGATCTTTCAGATTGAGGAAATTGACACCTTTGACCACCCGACCATCAGCTACATCGAGGCAGGGAATGATGCGTATAGCGACAGACATGACTACAGGCGTGCAGCGTGAATTGCCGAAACCAAGATGGCGCGGGCTCCAAGGTCATAGAGCTTATCCATCACGTCGTTGCGATCAGCACGGGGAACCATAACCCGAACAGCGACCCATTCTGGATCGTGAAGTGGGCTTACTGTAGGTGACTCGATACCAGGAGCTATTGCACAGGCAGCGTCTAAGAATTTCTTAGGAACGTCATAATCCATGAGGACATACTGCTTCGCAACAAGCACACCTTGAAGTCGGCGCATGAGAGTGGTGATGCCGTCAATCTTTTCATCACGACTAATCAACACAGCTGTTGACTGCAGGATGACAGGACCAAAAATATCGAGCCCAGCTTTACGCAAAGTTGAACCAGTGGAAACAACATCTGCCACAGCATCTGCCACGCCTAGACGAACTGCCGATTCAACTGCGCCATCAAGCTTGACGAGCTGGGACTGAACACCAGCTTGAGCTAGGAAAGTACCGACAAGACCTGGGTAGCTCGTTGCCACACGCTTGCCAGCAAGATCTGAGAGATCCGAGAATGAACCCGCGGGACCTGCGAAACGGAACGTGGAATCCCCGAACGAGAGTTCGGCAATTTCTTTAGCCTCAGAGTGAGAATCAAGAAGGAGATCGCGTCCCGTAATTCCGACGTCAAGAGCACCAGAACCAACATAGGTTGCGATGTCGCGAGGACGAAGATAAAAGAATTCAACGCCGTTTCGAGTGTCTGAATAGTGCAGATCACGGGGATCTTTACGGCCGGTGTATCCGGCTTCATAAAGCATTTCTGCTGAGATTTCGGCTAGAGAGCCTTTGTTGGGAACTGCTACGCGCAACATTGATATAAACCTTTAGTGAAGTGGGAAAGAATCGAAGCGATTAGAGATGATGGTTAACCTCGTCGAGCGAGATTCCCTTCGCAATCATCAAAACCTGCACGTGATAAAGCAGTTGTGAAATTTCTTCGGCAGCAGCTTCTTTTGATTCATATTCTGCAGCCATCCAGACTTCTGCTGCCTCTTCTACGATTTTTTTGCCAATAGCGTGAACGCCAGCATCGAGTTCAGCCACGGTACGGGAACCTTCTGGGCGTTCGACAGATTTGGCTGTCAGTTCAGCAAACAGGGAATCAAATGATTTCACCCCTTAAGGCTACCCTGCTTGAACTAGTGATGATGCGCAGTGTGGGCAGCTAAGCGCAGGCCAGCGATCGCGTCTTCTGGATTGCCAGAGTTATAAACGCTCGATCCAGCCACGAAAGTATCAGCACCAGCTTCTGCTGCGATCACGATGGTATCTAGGGTGATGCCTCCATCAACCTGAAGCCACACATCAAGCCCCGCCTTTTTACGCGCAACTTCGAGAGCGTGCAGCTTTGGCATCACCTCTGGAATGAATGATTGTCCACCGAAACCTGGCTCAACTGTCATCACAAGAATCTGATCAAACTCTGGCAGAAGATCCAGATAGGGCTCGATAGCTGTACCAGGTTTGACTGCCAAACCAGCTCGCGCACCAATTTCTCTCAAACGGCGGGCAACAGCCACGGGATCATCGGTCGATTCCGCATGAAAAGTTACGGAGTAAGCACCTAATTCTGCATAGCCTGGAGCCCATCTCTCAGGGTTTTCAATCATGAGATGGACATCGAGCGGAATTGGTGAAACGTCTTGGATTCGGCCCACCATTTGTGGCCCAAAGGTCAGGTTAGGAACAAAGTGGTTGTCCATTACATCCACGTGCGCAAGGTCAGCTGTGGCAATAGTGCCTAAATCCCTCTCCATATTGACAAAATCAGCGGAAAGGATGCTGGGGTTGATCCGAATTGCCATGGTGTCAGCTTATTCTGACTTCGTTAACAGTGAGATAAACATCGCATCAGTCCCGTGACGATGTGGCCAGAGTTGAACTGAAAGGGAATCTCCCGCAATATCCATCGGAAGCATTGCGACATTTGCCAGTGCTGCTTTCGAATCGAGTTCTTTCAGATGAGGGTTCTTACGCAATGCACCTTCAACAACGCCCCGAGTTTCAGCTAAATGTGGCGAGCAGGTGACGTATGCAAGGACTCCCCCAGGCTTCAACGCCTGAATAGCGCTAGCCAGTAGTTGGGCTTGTAGGCCCGTCAGATCTCCTACATCCTTGGGAGACTTACGCCATCTAGCTTCAGGACGTCGACGAAGAGCCCCTAAACCCGTACACGGCGCATCGAGCAGGATGCGATCGAAAGTATTGGGTTGTTCTTGGCCAATTACAACGCCGTCGCCGGTAACAACATTCACATCAGGCAAGATGGAAAGCGCCTGACGCACCAAGTCAGCGCGACCTGGAATAACTTCATTTGCCGTGAGAGTTGCACCGTCAACTGCTGCTTCAGCAGCAAGAAGTGCCGCCTTTCCACCTGGACCAGCACACATATCAAGCCATTGTTCACCTGCACGAACGTCATGGTGTCGAGAAAGAACGAGCGCAGCTAACTGTGAACCTTCATCCTGTACACGAACAACTCCCTCTCGAACTCGAGCAAAACGTGTTGGGTCTCCCCCGGTAATGAGTGACATTCCCATGGGTGAATACGCAGTTGGTTCACCCTCAACATCATCATTAGTGTCTACGAAACCGGGAAGCTCAACCAATGTGACGCGTGGATTCACGTTGTCGCTCGCCAGGAGAGCTTCTAACTCATCTCCTCTTCCCTCAGCCTCCAAACTGAGTTTGAGTGATCGAACGATCCACACCGGATGGGAATACAGGGCAGCAAGTCGTTCTTCGTTGTTCGAAATATCTTTGGTGATGAAATCTTGCCAGTCTTCTAAGTCGTGACGACTTACCCTTCGAAGTACGGCATTAACGAATCCCACGGCCCCTAAGGAAGCCATGTGTTCGGCTAAATTCACGCTTTCATCAACAGCAGCGTGCTGAGCAACCCTCATGTTGAGAAGTTGATGAACTCCCATTCGAAGAATGTTCAAAACGACGAGGTCAATCGTGTCAATATCTCTGGCTGCAGCATTAGCGATAACACGGTCATAAAAACCTTGCATCCGCAATGTTCCATAAGTTAACTCTGTAGCTAGACCAGCATCATTCGAGCTCAGACCACATTCCTTGATCTTTGCTGGCAACGCAAGGTTTGCGTAGGCATCGTCCTCATCAACTGCCATCAACACGTCAAACGCAACGAGTCGCGAAGGAGTTATCGGTCTGGACCTTCTGGGTCCTTTATTGTGGGATTTCTTTTCGTTAGTCACGAAACCTTCACTACTTCCTGACGCAAACCACGAAACCAATCCATGGCAGACATTGCTTGTTTACCAGCGGGCTGGATTCTATGCAGCTCGAGGGATCCAGAATTGCACCCCAGAATCAATTGTTTGCCAACAACACATATTTGAAATGCAGGAATGTTTATTTCAGCTCCCAGTTTGGCCTCGAGGACTTTGAGGCGTTCTTCTCCCACCACAACAAACGCACCAGGCTCGGGTGTTACGCCCCTGAATTGGTTATACACCTCAGAAGAATTCTTGCTGAGATCCAGATGGCCATCTTCTAGGTGAAGTTTGCGGGCATAACTAGAAACACCCTGCTGAACTCGTGAGGTGGCTGTTCCAGATTCTAAGGACGAGATGACGTCAACAACTTGCTTCGCGCCAAGAATCGAAAGCCGTGAAAGTAGTTCACCACTAGTTTCATCAGGATTTATGTCCCATTCGCGGACATCAAAAACGTCACCAGCATCAAGCTCTTTCACAAGTTTGAAAACGGAAGAACCGGCTACTTCTGCTCCTGAAATCACCTGCCATTGAACAGGTGCGGCTCCCCGCCACGACGGCAACGTAGAGAAGTGAAGATTGATCCACCCCAAATCGAGAGAATCGAGAGTGTCTTGAGGCAAGAGAGCACCATAGGCGACAACAACACCCAGATCCGCTGTGAATGAGTCGAGTTCTGATTGCACGGCCTCATCAATGCGATTGGCATAAATGACCGGCACGTTTCTTTCTAGTGCAAGCTGAGCTACAGGCGAAGGCGTGAGAATCCTCTTGCGCCCTTGAGGCGCATCTGGCCTGGTGAGAACTGCAACAACTTCGAAAGAGCTCTCAAGAAGGGCGTGGAGTGTGGGAACCGCAGCTTCTGGGGTGCCAGCGAAAATAATCTTCACAACACCAACCTCACGAAAAAGAACATTTAGAGCGAATCAATATCTGGATCGTCGAAACGCACTCTCAGTCTAAGCACACGCGCAGGACGCTCAGATGAGACTGGCGGCTTTTTGGAACGGGTTGCAGAGGTAATAACAGCAGCACGAAGGTGCGAAGCAAGTTTCTCTCCGTCTTTATATTCAAAAAAGACGAGAGCTCGACCAGATCCATCAGCTTGGCCAACTGGTCCGAGAACTCGATGACCTGCCAGTGCTGGAAGTTCATCACAAGTAGTGCGAACTGTTTCAGTTGGCCCTGAGATAGAGACCACACGAACGGCTGGAGGAAGATGAAGCGCTATCCGATCAGCGAGTTCGTGTGCCGCCCAACGAACCTGTGCAGACTCGAGAAGGGTTTGCCCTAGGGCAGCACCTGCACCGTTGATGTATACGGTCGCATCTGGGCGGGCTAAAGCAATGGTGTTACTCCAATTGCGCAGAACATCTTCATCAACTCGGAATGCTTCACGACCACGTAGTCGTTCTCCATCCAGCAACAAGATTGCCGCATAACCACCTTCGGCAACTGGCTCGGCACCTGGGGTGGCAACAATGACTGCTGGAGTAGCAGGAACCGAAGTCATGATGTGGTTTCCATCTGCGACGACAACCTTCACACCGGGAAATGCTCGCCCAATCTCATCAGAAGTACGTTCTGTTCCAGCAGCAATAGGACGTAATTGCTTTCCGCCGCATTCTTTACACGACCACGAAGTGTTCATGTTTCCACACCATCGACAACTCGGTAAGGAATTTTTATGAACCAATTGCAATGGACCGAAACAAGATAAGCAACTTGCACGCTCCTTGCACTCGCTGCACACCAGCGCTGGAGAAAAGCCTGGGCTTGCCACTTGAACCAATACGGGACCTTGTTCAAGCGCTTTCTTTGCACCTAGCCACGCAGCACTAGGGATTCGGGAAGGGGAAGTGCCCTCTTCAAGATGAGCATCTGTAAGCACAACAACCGGCTGAACAACCTCTCGAACAGGCGCTTCGCTGAGGAAACCAATTTCTACTAAGCGTTGTGTTTCTAGAGAACGAGTGTGAGCAGCAAAAACGAGGGCGCACCCAGAAAGAGACTGGCGGACTAGGGCAATATCACGGGCATGAGCGTATGGGGCTAGAGGTTCTTCAAAATTGTGGTCACCATCATCCCACAGCATGAGCAGGCCTAAGTTGTGGGCAGGTGCCAGGGTCGCAGATCTGTTTCCCAAAATGATGAGTGGCTCTTCAGAGAGAGAACGAAGATAGTTGAGGTATCTCTCCTGGCCAGTGAGCTTGGCGTCAACCCTCACGAAGTGATCACCCAAACCAGAAGAAATCAACTCCTGTTCAACGTTGTCGATATCCCTGAAGTCAGGAACGACTATCACGGTGCTCTTGCCTTGAGAAAGAAGTTCTCCCGCTAAAGAAATAAAGAGTTGAACCCAATTTGATGAAGTGTTTTGGGAGTTGAGATTCAGCCGAGGTGGAACTTTGACTGCCGTTCGAGAGCCTGATGACATGACAAGGTCTGAGAACTCTTCTGGCCTATGTGGCACAACTCCAGCAAATGGAGGTGTTTCATTTTCAGATGCAAGAAAAGCCTTTTCCGCCCGCACATAACGAGCCGGTATAACCAGTCGGATAACGTCCATGGCAGAGCCTGCCTGGCGATCGGCTACTTTGCGAGCAAGCACCAGTGTTTCAGGCTGTAAAAGCGGAATGGAAGAGATGATTTTCTCGACATATTGCAGTTCTCCGGGATAATCCTGCTTATTGCTTACTCCTGTCACATAAGCATCGGAAAAGCGAGCCCCTCCCCGCAATGGAACAGAAACCTTCGATCCAACGAGAATGTGTCCTTGAAGAGCTTCAGGAATTCGGTATTCGAAAACGTGGTCAAGCTGAGGTAACGGTGTATCTAAAAGAACACTCGCTACCTCAGCTTGAATCGACAATAGTTACAGGCCAGCCTTTTTACGGAGCTCTTCTACCTTGTCCAGTTTTTCCCATGTGAAATCAGGAAGCTCACGACCAAAGTGACCATAAGCAGCTGTTTGGCGATAAATCGGACGAAGGAGATCAAGTTCACGAATAATTCCAGCAGGGCTCAAATCAAAAGTGTCTCGAATTGCCTTGATAATGATTTCGTCATCGACCTTGCCAGTGCCGAAAGTCTCGACGTAGAGACCGACTGGCTGAGCAACACCAATTGCGTATGCAATCTGCACTTCGAGCTTTTCAGCAAAGCCGGCTGCCACAGCATTCTTTGCGACGTGGCGCATTGCATAAGCTGCAGAACGGTCAACCTTCGAAGGGTCTTTACCGGAAAATGCACCACCACCGTGACGGCTAGCACCACCGTATGTGTCCACAATGATCTTGCGACCAGTGAGACCAGCATCTCCCTTGGGGCCACCGATTTCAAACTTACCCATGGGGTTGACCATGAACCTGGTGTCTTGTGAATCGAACCCTGCCTCGGAGAGGACTGGCTTAATTACTGCCTCGAGAACGTCCTTACGTAATGAATCAAGCGATTCATCTTCCTGCGGCGCGTGCTGAGTTGAAACAACAACGGTTTCTACAGTGCGTGGAATGATTCCTTCATAGCCAATAGTTACTTGAGTTTTTCCGTCAGGTCGGAGGTAGCCAAGGTCACCGTTCTTACGAACTTCTGTGAGCTTTTCCGCAATACGGTGAGAAAGGTAAATCGGCAATGGCATCAACTGAGGAGTTTCAGTAGTTGCATAACCAAACATGATCCCTTGGTCACCAGCGCCTTGCTCTTCTTGTCCAAATACAAGATTGGCAATGTCTGGTGATTGCTGACCAATAGAAACAGAAACGCCACAACTTTCACCATCGAAACCGATGTCGGAAGATGTGTAACCAATGTCCTTAACAACGTTGCGAACGATGTCAGGAATTTCTGCATAACCGTCGGTGGTGACTTCACCAGCGACGTGGACAAGTCCGGTAGTTACAAGAGTCTCAACAGCAACACGAGAACGCTTGTCCTGAGACAAAAGCGCATCAAGGATGCTGTCAGAGATTTGGTCACAGACTTTGTCTGGATGACCCTCAGTTACAGATTCGGACGTGAAAAGGCGAAGTTCGCTCATATCCCCATTAATTTCTCAATACGTTCGGACAGTGTTGTTAGGCGAACGTGTCGAGTACCTTGTCCGCCACGGCCAATTTTGACCCCGAAACCTCTACAAGAATACCTGCTGTTGGAGAAAGAACGGTCACATCGTTACGCTCTGTTCCGAAACCTTGTTCCCATCCAACTTGATTCACCACCAAGAAGTCACAACCCTTTCGAGCTAACTTCTCTTGAGCAACGTGAATAAGCTCTTTGCCAGATAAAGTCTCTGCTGCAAAACCAACAATGATCTGTCCCACAGACTTGTTTTGAACCAGTTCTTTGAGGATGTCTGGATTCTCTACGAGGGAAAGCTGAAGGTTGCCTTCATTTTCAGATTTCTTGAGCTTGGTGCCTGAAACCGTGTCTACGCGATAGTCAGAAACAGCAGCAGCCATAATGACGATGTCGAAATCAGATGCTGCAGATAGAACTACTTCCTGCATTTGGGCTGCTGTTGAGACGTTTATGACCTTCACGCCCTCGGGTGGGTCAACCTCGAGATGAGCAGCGATGAGCGTGACTTCAGCACCGCGCTGAAAAGCACGTTGAGCTAAAGCAACCGCTTGTCTTCCCGAAGAACGATTACCAATGAATCGAACTGGGTCCAGAGGCTCCCGTGTGCCACCGCCGGTGATCAAGATACGTTTACCGACTAAATCATGCTTTACTTCGCTAGAAATCGATGCATATGTTGCCTCGACAATTTCTTCAGGCTCACTCATTCGACCCAGGCCAGAATCTGAACCAGTGAGTTGCCCCACACCGGGTCCTACAACTACAACACCGCGAGAACGCAAAGTAGAGATATTTGCTTGTGTTGCAGCGTTCTCCCACATCTCTGTGTGCATGGCAGGGGCAACAACTAGAGGGCCCCTACGAGCAAGAACAGTGTTCCCCAAAAGGTCTGGTGCAAGTCCAGCCGCTAACTGGGCAAGCGTATTTGCCGTTGCTGGCGCAATAACAATCACATCTGCCTGCTGACCAAGAGCAACATGGCGAACCTGGGCAACGTCATCATAAAGTCCGACGTGAACAGGATTACGACTGATAGCTTCGAGCGTTGGTCGACCAACAAATTGCAATGATGCTTCAGTCGCAATGACGTCTACGTGATGTCCGTCTTTGACAAACTCACGAACGACAGAAACTGCCTTATACGCAGCAATGCCGCCGGTTATCCCGACGACAATGCGTAATGGTGTGCGCGACACTTCAGGTGTCGATTCGGTAATTAGGCCGAAAGTGGACGAGCGATCAGCTTGTCTTCGTTGATTTCGTGCATAGCAACGGAGAGTGGCTTGTCGTCGATGTTGGAGTCAACGAGGGGTCCAACGTTGTCGAAGAGGCTTCCTTCGTGAAGGTCGGAGTAGTAGTCGTTGATCTGGCGAGCACGCTTGGATGCAAAGATAACCAATGCGTACTTAGATTCAACCTTCGAGAGCAGGTCGTCGATAGGTGGGTTGATGATGCCTTCAAGCTTGGTAGCCATTTTTACTCCTTGATAAGTCCCATTAAGTCTACGACCTGTTGGGCTGCTTCAGTGACGTCTCGATTAATTACTCGAACATCAAATTCATCTTTTGCGGCCAATTCGCCATTTGCGGTTTCTAACCTGCGTTGAATCTCTTCTTCAGACTCAGTTCCGCGTTCGCGTAAACGTCGAACGAGCTCGTCCCAATCTGGCGGTAGCAAGAAAACTAAGCGAGCTTCCGGCATAGTTTCACGAATTTGACGAGCACCTTGAAGGTCGATTTCAAACAATACGCTTCGCCCTTGTGAAAGAGCACTCTCAATTGGGCCACGAGGGGTCCCGTATTTATTCTGGCCGTGAACTTCTGCCCACTCGAGAAGCGCTTCAGAGTAAATCATGGCGTCAAATTCACCATGATCAATGAAGTAGTAGTTCACCCCATCTATTTCACCTGGACGAGGATCACGAGTCGTAGCAGAGATTGACAGATGGACTTGAGGAAAGTTCCTGACAATGTGGTTTACTACCGTGCCTTTGCCGACACCAGAAGGCCCTACGAGCACCACCGCTTTCGGAGACCAAGATTCATTGCGCTTGGATTGGTATTTCACAATCCATTTGCGCAAGCCCACTCGTTGATGTTTACCCAAGCCGCCCAGACGCTTACGAGGGGAAATATCAAGATCCTCAAGAATGCGTGGAATCTTGTTCACTCCCACACCACGGAGGGACTTCAGGAAGTCAGTGACCCGAAGAGTTGCTTCGGAGGAAGACGGATCTATTGTTGCCACAACGAAAACATCAAGAGCGGAACGACGGCCTTCAAAAACATCAGCTTTGATAGCAGCGCGTTTGCGACGCGCGACGACTCCCGCCTGCGCAGCTGCGCGGCGGTCGACCTCGGGCATGATGTTAGGCAAGAGCGGAAGCAACCTCTCCAGCACGACGAGTGACTGCTTCAACAACACCTTCGCGGCCTGCAGAGAGAACGCTTCTAGTTTCAGACACGATCAGATTGGTCGAAAGATTTCCAAATAATCGCTGAGCATCCTCAACGCGAGCACCTTGGAAACCGAAGCCAGGTGCGAGAACGGGAAGCGCTGGATAGTCATCGGGTTGAATCCCCAAGGAGGGAAGGTCTAGCGTCGCGCCCAACACAGCACCAACAGAGTTGGCTGGTGTTGCTTCGGTTGACCATCGTGCGACGTCACTGAGCATGGCTGCAGCAACGGTCTTTCCTTGATGAATACCCTGGGTAACCTGAGCCGTCTGCAGAACTGCCGCTTCAGGGTTGCTGGTCGCAGCGAGAATAAAGACTCCCTTGTTATGAGACAAGGCATAGTCAACAGTCTGCGAAAGCGCTCCTGAGCCAAGGTATGGGCTCACAGTGATGGCATCTGATTCGAGATTCCAACCGGGAGTGAGCCAAGCCTGAGCATACGCCTCCATGGTGCTGCCAATATCTCCACGCTTGCAGTCAGAAATAACGATCAATCCGGCATCACGTGCACGTCTAATGACGTATTCGAGAGCTTCCATTCCCTTGGCACCATGGCGTTCATAGAACGCAACCTGAGGCTTAATAATCCCCACCTGCCCAACGCAGGCATCGATGACACGTAAGGAAAATTCACGCAAGCTGACTGAAGTGTCGTCGAATTCCCACTCGTTCAAGAGGAATGGGTGCGGATCAATACCGACGCAGAGATGTCCAAACTGCCCGAAAGCAGTCTGGAGTCGATCTCCGAAACCTAATTCACTCATGCGCGAGCCAAGGCCTCACGACGCTTAATGGCGTATTCCTGCAAGCTGCACACATCAAAACCCTCGCGGATTGTGTCGATAGAAGCAACAGCAGCACTGACTTGAGCCATGTTCGTAAACAAAGGCTTATCAGCAGCAATAGCTGAGGCGCGGATTTCGTATCCATCTGCACGTGCCGCTGATCCACTTGGAGTGTTGATCACAATGTCTACTTCGTTGCGGTTGATGAGCTCAACGATGGTGTCATCACCTAACTTGGCGCTGACCTTACCGATGATGGTTGCTGGAATACCGTTGCGCTGAAGAATCTCTGCAGTGCCCTCAGTAGCCACAATCTTGAAGCCCAGCTGAGAGAAACGCAGCGCGGGCAAGATGATGTTTCGCTTGTCGCGGTCTGCAACAGAGATGAACACGGTTCCTGAGGAAGGCAATCCGCCATACGCACCGGCTTGTGCCTTGGCGAAAGCTATGGGGAAGTTCACATCCATACCCATAACCTCTCCAGTTGAGCGCATTTCAGGGCCGAGGAGCGAGTCAACAACCTTGCCCGCAGGTGTGCGGAAGCGCTTGAAGGGAAGAACTGCTTCCTTCACTGCGATGGGTGCATCCATGGGGACAACAGAGCCGTCCTGGATAGGAAGGAGACCTTCAGAGATGAGATCTCGAATGCTCTCCCCCACCATGATGCGGCTGGCAGCCTTAGCCAGAGGAATACCCAACGCCTTGGAAACGAAGGGCACAGTGCGCGATGCACGAGGATTCGCTTCAAGAACGTAGAGAACTCCTGCACCGATAGCGAACTGGACGTTGAGAAGACCTCTGACGCCAATTCCCTGAGCTATAGCGAGGGTTGCTTCGCGAACGCGGTCGACATCTTTCTTGCCCAGTGAGATGGGTGGAAGAGTACAAGCCGAGTCACCGGAGTGAACACCCGCCTCTTCGATGTGTTCCATCACGCCACCGACATAGAGTTGCTCTCCGTCAAAGAGGGCATCTACGTCGATTTCGATCGCGTCATCGAGGAAACGATCCACCAGGAGTGGAGAATCTGGTCCGACAATTGCCTGACCATCGATTCGAACAAAGTAGTCGCGCAGCGTTGCTGTGTCGAAGACAATCTCCATGCCGCGACCACCAAGAACATAGGACGGACGGACAAGGACGGGGTAACCGATCTCTTCAGCGACCTTCACAGCACCTTCAACATCGGTGGCAGTGCCGTTGCGTGGAGCAAGCAAGTTTGCTGCGTCGAGGATACGGCTGAATTCACCACGTTCTTCTGCAAGGTCGATTGCTTCAGGAGTAGTTCCCAAGATTGGGACTCCAGCTGCCTTGAGACCCTTTGCAAGGCCCAGTGCGGTCTGTCCACCAAGCTGGACAACGACACCCACAAGTTCGCCAGATTTGCTCTCAGCGTGAATGACCTCAAGGACGTCTTCCAATGTGAGGGGCTCGAAGTAGAGACGGTCACTAGTGTCGTAGTCCGTCGAAACAGTCTCAGGGTTGCAGTTGATCATGATGGTTTCATAACCAGCATCTGAAAGTGCGAAGGATGCGTGAACACAGGAGTAGTCGAACTCCACACCCTGACCAATACGGTTGGGGCCAGATCCCAGGATGACGACCTTTTTACGATCACTCGGCATGACTTCAGTTTCCAGGTCATAACTCGAGTAGTGATACGGGGTCAACGCCGGGAATTCACCAGCACAGGTATCCACAGTCTTGAACACGGGGCGGATGTCGAGCGCATGACGCTGATCGCGCACTTCCTGCTCAGTCAGTCCACGAAGTTCAGCAATTTGAGCATCAGAGAATCCGAAATCCTTCGCATAACTAATGACAGACGAATCCAGGGCCGGCGCGGCCTGAACTTCTGAAGCCACCTCGTTGATGAGAACGATTTGGTCGATGAACCATGGATCAATCTTCGTTGCCTCGAAAACCTGCTCCAAGGTAGCTCCCTTGCGCAGTGCCTGCTGAACGGTCACGATACGACCGTCAGTAGGAACCTGAGAGATGGTGAGCAGTTCATCGACTGAACGTGATTCCTCACCCCAGTGGAAAGAGCTGCCACGCTTTTCAAGTGAACGCAGCGCTTTCTGAAGTGCTGTTGCGTAGTTGCGACCAATTGCCATGGCCTCACCAACAGACTTCATAGTGGTCGTCAGTGTCGCATCAGCAGCGGGGAACTTTTCAAAAGCGAAGCGGGGAACCTTCACCACGACATAGTCAAGTGTCGGCTCAAAGGACGCAGGAGTCACCTTGGTGATGTCGTTAGGAATCTCATCTAAGCGGTAACCGATGGCTAGTTTGGCTGCAATCTTGGCAATCGGGAATCCTGTTGCCTTGGAAGCAAGTGCAGAGGAGCGAGATACACGAGGGTTCATCTCGATCACGATGACACGGCCATCCTTGGGATCGATGGCGAACTGAATGTTGCAACCACCAGTATCGACGCCAACAAGGCGAATGATTTCAATACCAATGTCGCGGAGGTTCTGGTATTCGCGGTCAGTCAGCGTCAATGCGGGTGCCACGGTGATGGAGTCACCAGTGTGGACACCTACGGGATCAACGTTTTCAATAGAACAGACGACAACAGTGTTGTCGGCGGTGTCTCGCATGAGCTCGAGCTCATATTCCTTCCAGCCCAAGATGCTCTCTTCGAGAAGAACTTCACTGGTGGGGCTGGAGTGAATACCGTCACCTGCAATGCGGATGAGATCTTCTTCGTTGTAGGCAAAACCAGAGCCAAGTCCACCCATAGTGAATGAGGGGCGAACAACGAGTGGGTAACCCAATTCTTTGGCTGCTTCAATGCACTCTTCGAGTGTGTGAGCAATGAATGACTTAGCAACATCAGCACCAGAGGCAAGAACAAGTTCCTTGAAAATCTGACGATCTTCACCCTTGCGAATTGCCTCCACCTTGGCACCAATGAGCTCAACGCCGTGACGCTCAAGAGCACCGTTCTCGTGGAGTGAGATGGCAGCGTTGAGTGCAGTCTGACCACCGAGGGTGGGCAGAATAGCGTCAGGCTTTTCCTTGATGATGATGGCTTCGATGACCTCAGGAGTGATGGGCTCCACATAGGTTGCATCGGCAAAGTCAGGATCGGTCATGATGGTGGCCGGGTTGGAGTTAACCAAGATCACACGGATGCCTTCTTCGCGAAGAACGCGGCACGCCTGAGTTCCTGAGTAGTCAAACTCACAGGCCTGACCGATAACAATCGGACCGGAGCCAATGACGAGGACTGATTTGATGTCTGGACGACGTGGCATTAGTTCGATGCTCCCGAGGTAGTAGCGGATGCGAGGACCATGTCGCGGAATCGGTCGAAGAGATAGTTGCTATCGTGTGGTCCCGATGCAGCTTCAGGGTGGTACTGGACAGAGAAAGCATTGATGTCGAGGCAGCGTAAACCCTCAACTACTTGATCGTTCAGGCTGTAGTGGCTGACTTCTACACGGCCGAAACCTGAAGGAGACTCGAGCACACCTTCGATCGGTGCGTCCACTGCGAAACCGTGGTTCTGACTGGTGATCTCTACGCGGCCAGTGGCCTTGTCGAGCACCGGCTGGTTGATTCCACGGTGACCGAAGGGAAGTTTGTAGGTCTTGAAGCCGAGTGCGCGACCAAGAAGTTGGTTTCCGAAACAAATACCGAAGAAGGGAATCCCTGCTTTGAGGACAGTACTGAGGAGTTCAACGTGCTTGTCACTTGCCGCAGGGTCACCTGGACCATTCGAGAAAAACAAGGCTGATGGCTTCATAGCCAGAATTTGTTCTGCCGTTACCGTCTGTGGGAGTACGTGGGCATCAAAGCCGCGTTCAGCGATGTAGTTGACTGTCGAGGTCTTCACTCCAAGGTCGAGAATGGCAACTGAGCCAATCTTCTTCCCCACGGCTGGCACGACGTATTCTTCTTGAGTTGAAACCTGAGCGGAAAGATTCTTCCCTGCCATCTGATCTGCTTCAAGAACCTTGGTCAGCTGTGTTTCTGCAGATTCTGCTGCTGCAGAGCCTGAGAAGATTCCTGCGCGCATGGAGCCCTTTGAGCGAATGTGGCGCGTAACGGCACGGGTATCGATGCCCTGGATACCAACGATGCCTTCATGGTCTAAGTCATTATCCAGGCTTCGTTCTGCACGGAAGTTGGAGACGATGCGTGAAGCGTCACGCACGGCATAGCCTGCAACCCAAATGCGACGAGACTCCATGTCCTTATCGTTCATACCGGTATTGCCGATGTGAGGAGCGGTCATCAACACGATCTGACCTGCATAGGAAGGGTCTGTGAGTGTCTCCTGGTAACCAGACATGCCGGTTGCAAAAACAATCTCACCGAAGGTGGTTCCTTCTGCACCATAGGCGCGACCTTCATAACGTGAACCGTCTTCGAGAACTAATACGGCATTGGGGGTCGTGAGACTCACGAGGCAACCTCTTTCGATGTGGCTTTGGCGTTGGGGAAACTACTGGTGAGGGCGTTCTCGCAGGCGAGACGAACTTCGGGAATGGAGAAGCGGAAGAAGGACGTAAACTCAACATCTTCCTGAGCGAGGGTGTCCCAAGCTGTCCAGGAAATCGCGGTCAGTCCATCTTTTTCTACAGCTTTGTCGATTGCTACCTGAGTGCGATGAATCTGAACTATCTGCGCGGCAGGGATAAATGTCGACTTTTCTCCACGTGGAGCGATTGAAAGCCCGTCCATGCTCACGAGAACATGAGCATCAGCGCGAAATGAAAGACCCGGAAGAGTTACGCGCTGTAGCGGGTCAGTTGCCAGAGTAGTTGCGACATACAGGCCAGAGAACTCTGCTGGTGCTGAACTGTGAGAAACAATCGGAGCACCGGACGCAATGATCTGGAATCTACTGTCCCGAGCTACGCGCTTGCGCCACGCAATGGCCATTCCCGTGAGGGCAAGAGCTATGAGAGCAAGAACCACAACTGTGGCGAGGACTTTATCCACGGGCCACCACCTCAGCTTGTGCAGCAACAACATCAGCAGCAACCACAGTTCGGTCAGCGGTCGTGAGATATCCCTGGTGGATTGTGGCGACAACCTGACCAGCTAACTCAATCCCCAGGTAGGGAGAGTTGTGAGACAGGCTTGCCAAGTCTTCCACGCCAAAGTTTCGGCGAGTGGCAGGATCAACCAACACTAGTTCCGCTTGGATACCGGGCTGAATCTTCTGACCGTGAGTTGCAAGTCCACCAATCCGAGCAGGTGTTTCTGAGAGAACCCGAGCAACATCTGCCCAGCCAATCAAACCGGTCTCAACCATGGTGGTCTGAACTACAGCTAGAGCTGACTCAAGTCCCACCATGCCGAACGCAGCAGCTCCCCATTCACAGTCTTTGGACTCGATGGGGTGTGGTGCGTGGTCAGTTGCGACAATATCGATTGTTCCGTCAGCTAATGCGTCACGAAGTGCCATGACATCTTCAGCACGGCGCAGTGGTGGGTTCACCTTGAATCTTGCGTCGTAACTTTCAGCACGTTCGTCAGTAAGCAAAAGGTGGTGCGGGGTCACTTCAGCCGTGACGTTGATTCCACGCTTCTTTGCCCAGCGAATGACGTCAACCGAACCAGCAGTAGAGAGGTGACAAATGTGGAGACGAGAGCCAGTGTGCTCGGCCAAGAGCACATCTCGAGCGATGATGGATTCTTCAGCAACTGCAGGCCAGCCAGCAAGACCGAGGCGAGCCGAAACTTCACCCTCGTTCATCTGAGCATCAACGGTCAGTCGAGGCTCTTGAGCATGCTGGGCGATAACGCCACCGAAAGTTTTCACGTATTCAAGCGCTCTGCGCATGATTAAGGGATCGAAGACACACTTACCATCATCGGAGAAGACACGAACTGCCGCACGTGAATTGGCCATCGCACCCAGCTCTGCCAGCTGAAGTCCCTCAAGCCCCTTGGTTACGGCACCGATAGGACGAACAGTGGCATAGCCTGCTTCGTCACCAAGACGAAGTACCTGTTCGACAACTCCTGCAGTGTCCGCAACAGGAAGTGTGTTCGCCATCGCGAAAACAGAAGTGAAACCACCTAGTGCTGCTGCTTGTGTTCCGGTGAGAACAGTTTCTGATTGTTCATATCCCGGTTCGCGCAGGTGTGTGTGCAGATCGACAAGTCCTGGCAGAACTACAAGGCCATCTGCATCAATAGTTGTTGCAGAGGCAGAACTCAATCCCTGACCAACAGCAGTTATCTGCATTCCTTCAATGAGAATGTCAGCACGAGAACCATCCGGAAGCGTGGCTCCTTTGATGAGCAAATCTGGATTAGTCATGAGTTACCTCTCGTTCGCCGGTAAGAACCATATAAAGCGCTGCCATTCGAACAGAGACACCGTTGGCTACTTGTTCCAGGACTGTTGATTGTGGGGAATCTGCTGCAGCCGAGCTAATTTCTAAGCCACGATTCATGGGACCGGGGTGCATCACCATTGTTTTAGCTGGCAGTGAGAAGAATCGTTCCTGTGTAAGACCCCACATGTTGGAGTATTCCCGCTCATTTGGGAAGAAAGCATCCTGCATACGTTCTTGCTGAATGCGCAGCATCATGACCACATCAGGCTTGCTCTGAGCAAGTGCATGATCCAGGTCATAGCTGACAGAGACTGGCCAGGTGTCGACGGCATGTGGAAGCAGAGTTGGTGGTGCTACTAATTGAACCTCAGCACCAAGCGTTTGTAGGAGCCACACGTTTGAGCGCGCGACACGTGAGTGCAGAATGTCTCCGACGATGGTGACCTTGACCCCGTCAAGACCTTTCCCACGTGAACCAGCACCATGAAGGCGCTTACGCATGGTGAATGCATCAAGAAGCGCCTGTGTGGGGTGTTCGTGCGTACCGTCTCCCGCGTTGATGACGGGAGCATCAATCCATCCGCTTTGCGCAAGAACCTGAGGTGCTCCAGATGCGCCATGGCGGATGACAACTGCATCGATTCCCATAGCGGCGAGAGTTTGGGTCGTATCCTTGAGGCTTTCACCCTTAGAAACGCTTGAACCCTTGGCAGCAAAGTTGATGACATCTGCAGAGAGGCGCTTTTCAGCTGCTTCAAAAGAGATGCGAGTGCGGGTGGAGTCTTCGAAGAAGAGGTTCACGACAGTCTTACCGCGCAGCGCGGGTAGTTTCTTGACCTCACGCTCGTTGACTGCAGACATGTCCTCTGCGATATCGAGAAGCTGTATTGCTTCTTCGCGAGAAACGTCACGAGTACTCAACAGATGCTTCATGCGCTCATCACCTCGTCTATTTCAACGCCATCTTCTCCGTCATGTTCGACCAAGCGCACATTGATGCGCTCGCCGTGTGCGGAAGGAAGGTTTTTGCCAACAAAATCTGCTCTGATCGGAAGTTCGCGGTGACCACGATCAGCTAGAACTGCAAGACGGACAGCCTTTGGACGGCCAAGGTCGGTCAGGGCGTCGAGCGCTGCGCGAACTGTTCGGCCGCTGTAGAGAACATCATCAACCAGGACAACGGTCATGTCATCGATACTGGCAGGCACCTCTGTCGGTGCGGTGGAGCGTGTGGGCTGCTGATACAGATCATCGCGGTACATCGTGACATCAAGAGAACCAACAGGTACTGAGGAACCTGGAACGATAGATTCGAGGATTTCAGCAAGGCGATGAGCGAGTGTGACGCCGCGTGTGGGAATGCCGAGAAGGATGAGGGACTGAGCGCCTCGATTAGATTCGAGGATCTCGTGAGCAATCCGCGTCAGTGCGCGTTGCATGTCAGTCGCCTGCATGATGGCTCGTGCAGTCATTCTGACCTCCTTCCCCGCCTCTCTGGACGGAAATTAAAGGATGTCGGTGTTGTTGTTAGTGTATCAGTTTGCAGTCGAAGCGATAGTAGCCAACAGACCGTTGACGTATCCAGAAGATTCATCCGTGGAGAGGGTCTTTGCTGCTTCAACAGCTTCATCCACCGCAACAGCGCTCGGAACCTCTGGGTTGTAAAGGATTTCCCAGACAGCAATGCGCACAATTGCACGATCTACAGCCGGCATACGCTCCAGAGACCAGCCACGAGCATAAGTTTCGATGGTTTCATCGATTTCCACACTGTGGTCAATAACACCGTCAAGAATTTCACGGGCATAGAGCCATGAAGCAGAACGCTCCGGCTCGCTGGCCGCTCTTTCTGCTTCTGCTTCCAACGCATCAGAGATTGAGATATCTCTCACATCAGCTGAAAACAGTACATCGAGAGCGCGCTTGCGCGCTTTAGTACGTGCACTCATGAATTAGTCGTTTACGCGACCCTGGTATGAGCCGTCACGAGTGTCGACCTTAACCTTGGTGCCGATTTCCAGGAACAAAGGAACCTGAATTTCAAAGCCTGTTTCAACAGTTGCAGGCTTGTTTCCACCGGTTGAACGATCACCCTGGAGGCCAGGCTCGGTATAGGTGATCTCGAGTACGACAGAGGCAGGAAGCTCAACATACAGTGGAGTTCCTTCGTGGAGTGCAATCTGTACATCCTGGTTCTCCAGCATGAAGTTCTTTGCATCGCCGACAACTACTTCGGAGACAGAAAGCTGCTCGTAGTTGCCCTTGTCCATGAAAACGTATTCGTTGCCATCGTTGTAGAGGTACTGGAAGTCACGGCGGTCAACGTTCGTGATGTCGATCTTGGTACCAGCGTTGTAGGTCTTGTCGACAACCTTGCCAGTCATCAGGTTCTTCATCTTGGTGCGAACGAAAGCTCCACCCTTGCCTGGCTTGACGTGCTGGAATTCAATGATTGTCCAGAGAGCACCATCAATGTTGAGGACAATGCCGTTCTTGATATCAGCGGTAGAAGCCATGAGTGTTCCTTTTTTACGAATCAAAATGCCCGAGGGCAAAACTATGGGTAGTGACCCAACAGATAAGTCTACGTGTGCGCCCAGTATTACGAGCACATCGCAGCGCTAGCGAATGAGTTGAGACAGAGCTAAACGGTAAGAATCAAAGCCAAAGCCCGCAATAACACCAGTGGCCACCGCAGAAATGACGCTGTTATGGCGGAATTCTTCACGAGAGTGAGGATTGGAAATGTGTACCTCTATGAGAGGTACGCCAGCTTTGGTCACCATGGCAGCTGCGTCGCGAAGAGCGTAGGAATAGTGAGTGAATGCGGCAGGGTTCAAAATCACAGGGGTCTTCGAATCGACAGCTTCGAATAACCAAGACATCAGTTCGGGCTCTGAATCCGTCTGACGCAGATCAATGTCGTGAGAAGGCGCATCTGCCTCGAGCAGAACTTTGAGAGCAGCAAGATCTTGGTTGCCGTAAACATCGGGTTCGCGAGAACCTAAACGACCCAGATTGGGGCCGTTGAGAACAAGAATGCGTACCATAGAGCTAAGCCTAACGAAACTTACGCAGTCAGTTCTTGGTAGGCAGTGAACAGTACCGACGTGTCTGGCACGTTCAAGATGGTGGGCTGCCCCACATCGCGCAGAACAACGAAGCGCAACATGGAACCACGCGCCTTCTTGTCACGCTTCATCGTGGTCAACAAATGCTCCCAGGCCTCTGCCCCGTATGTCGTAGGCAAAGTGAGAGATTCAAGGATGCGTCGATGACGATCGACAACCTCATCGGGCAGATTCTGAGTCATGCGAGAGAGCTCAGCCGCAAAGACCATACCGATACTAATTGCTGCACCATGGCGCCATGTGTATCGTTCAGCGTGCTCGATAGCATGCCCCAGGGTGTGACCGTAGTTGAGGATTTCACGCTGACCCTGCTCAGTGAAGTCTTCAGAAACGACTCGGGCCTTAATGCCGACAGAAAGTTCAATGAGGCGCTGGAATTCAGGAGAAGAGGGATCAGTCGCAACATCAACATCAGCTTCGAGGATGTCGAGAATTTCAGGTTCTGCAATGAATCCACACTTCACTACCTCTGCAAAACCAGCAAGAAGTTCATTGCGGGGAAGCTTTTCCAGAACATCTAGGTCACACACAACCGCATGTGGCGCATAGAAAGAACCGACAAGGTTCTTTCCCTCAGCTGTATTGATACCAGTTTTTCCACCGACAGATGCATCAACCATGGCCAATACAGTCGTGGGTACCTGAATCAACTTCACTCCGCGGAGCCACGTAGCGGCAACAAAGCCAGCAAGGTCAGTTACTGCTCCACCACCAAGCCCAATAATGGCGTCGGAACGAGTGAAATCAGCTTGACCTAGTACTTGCCAACAGAACGCCGCAACTTCTACTCGTTTAGCGTTTTCTGCATCAGGGACTTCAGCCAGGAGAACTTCTCGTTCGCCCATCAATTGCTCACGAAGCTTATTCGCGATTGCACCCATGGTAGGCGGGTGAATGATCAGAACTTTATTGACGGCAGGGCCAAAAATCGGTGCAAAAAACGGTTCGGGATTGGCCAACATTCCTCGACCAATGTTCACCATGTAGTCGCCACCACCAGTGACGTGAATCTGGGAAATACTCATGATGCGCTGCCCTGTCGTGGAGTGCCGGAATTGATCCAAGTAACGATGTCTTCAGCTATCTTGTCCAGATCGCCTGCCGATGTATCAAAAGTATTCCATGCCAGTTCTGTATAAATCGGCATGCGGGCAGCAACAAGCTTGTTCCAGGAATCAATTCCACCCCTCAGAAGCGGGCGTTTGGGGTCTTGAATTCTGGCTTCAACGGCTTCTTCAGAAACAGTGAGAAGAACAACGGGAACAGATTTGAGATCTGCCTGAGTTGCAGGATCTAGCACTGCTCCCCCACCCAAACTCACAATGGCCTTCTGCGCAAGAGCATCAACAACGGCAGCACGTTCGTAATTGCGGAAAGTTGCTTCGCCAGAGGAATCGAAAATGTCGGCGATAGGGCCGTACTTCTCAACAACTACTTTGTCGGTATCAATTCTGGGAATATCGAGAAGTGCCGAAACCCGCTTGGCGATTTTTGATTTACCCGAAGCAGGAGCACCGATAAAGACGACGACAGGCGAAGCCACGGGCTTACTTGCCGACAGTGTGGACGGAGTCCGGAATGTGGGCGAGGTAGCTGTCAAGATTGCGCTTGGTCTCGCCAATGCTGTCGCCACCGAACTTCTCAAGCACTGCATTAGCAAGCGTCAATGCGACCATCGCTTCAGCAACAACACCCGCCGCTGGCACAGCACACACATCTGAACGCTGGTGGTGCGCTGGTGCAGCTTCTCCAGTAGAAGTATCGATTGTGCGCAAGGCGTGAGGAACAGTCGCGATGGGCTTCATTCCGGC
>ERZ1034361.162-NODE-162-length-48358-cov-5.425675_pt1 | contig 48358 bp, 47 predicted proteins | sample MGYA00520617_ERZ1034361 | MGnify/ENA primary metagenome ERZ1034361 (study PRJEB33736, sample SAMEA104284507) | Azolla filiculoides | biome: Urban; feature: Water surface; material: Ditch water | place: Netherlands | collected 2015-10-28 | depth 0-0.1 m ... | reverse complement strand
AGTGACCACTTGGTCCGTGCCTGGCATCACACCTATGGACTCCCCGTTGTTACCACCAACTGCTCTAACAACTACGGCCCCTATCACTTCCCGGAAAAGCTCATCCCGCTCTGCATTCTCAATGCACTGAACGGCAAACCATTACCTATTTATGGTGATGGCCAGCAGATCCGTGACTGGCTCTACGTCAAAGACCACTGCAGCGCCATCCGTCGAGTGCTCGAAGCCGGCAAACTGGGTGAAACCTACAACGTCGGTGGCTGGAACGAAAAAGCCAACCTAGACGTTGTTAACACCCTTTGCGCCATCCTCGATGAACTTAAACCGCGTGCTGATGGCCAAAGCTACGCCACGCAAATCACCTTCGTCCAGGATCGGCCTGGACACGATCGCCGCTACGCCATTGATGCCCGTAAACTTGAAAAAGAACTGGGCTGGAAGCCACAGGAAACCTTTGAGACCGGTATCAAGAAAACCGTACAGTGGTATCTGGATAACCAGGACTGGGTCAACCATGTAGCCAGCGGCGAGTACCGTAACTGGGTCGAGAAACAATACGACGGGCAGCACAACTAATCATGGGCTTTTATAAAAAGATCCTCTTGCTCGGCAAAGACGGTCAGGTCGGCTGGGAGCTACAACGTGCTCTGGCACCGCTGGGCGAACTGACGGCACTGAATCGTAGCGAATGTGATCTGGCTAATCCGGATCAGATTCAAGCCGTTCTGGAGCAGTATGAGCCGGAAGTGATCGTCAATGCAGCGGCCTATACCGCCGTTGATAAGGCAGAAGAAGACACAACTGGTGCGCGACGTATCAATGCCGATGCCGTGGGGGAGCTGGCCCTGTACGCCCGGGAAATGGGCTCGCTGCTGGTGCATTACTCCACCGACTATGTATTCGATGGCAGCAAACCTGAAGCCTATGCCGAAGATGATCTGACTAATCCGCTCAGTGTTTACGGTAAGACCAAACTTGAAGGCGAAGAAAAGATTCGCGCTGCCTTGTGCCGTCATCTGATCTTCCGCACCAGCTGGGTCTATGCAGCCCGTGGGGGCAATTTTGCCCGCACCATGCTGCGCCTGGCACAGGAACGTGAAACGCTTAATGTGATCGACGACCAGATCGGCGCACCGACCTCGGCGGAGCTCATTGCTGATGTGACAGCGCATGCGCTGCGAGATGTGCTTTCGGGTCGCGCACCTGGCGGTACCTATCATCTGGCTGCCGCCGGCGAGACCAGCTGGTACGGGTACGCCAAATTCGTGACAGATCGTGCCCGAGCGCAAGGGCAAGTCTTGGCGCTTGCTGCGGATGGCCTGAAGCCGATTCCGGCCACGCAATACCCACTGCCTGCACAACGGCCGCAGAATTCCCGTTTGAACACCCATCTGCTCGAACGCAGCTTTGCATTAAAACTGCCACATTGGCAGCAGGGTGTGGCGCGTGTGCTCGATGAGTGGCAAACCAACTAACTGATTTGATCTGATAAAACGACACCATGACCATGATCGATTTCTCTAAAACACGTTTGCTCGTCGTCGGCGATGTCATGCTGGACCGTTACTGGTTTGGCGAAGTCTCACGTATCTCGCCAGAAGCGCCGGTGCCTGTCGTGCACGTGCATAAGGAAGAAGTGCGACCCGGGGGCGCTGCTAACGTAGCGCGCAACATCGTGGCGCTGGGTGGTCAGGTCTCGCTGCTATCTGTGGTCGGCACCGATGAAGCGGGCCAAACGCTGCGTGGCTTACTTGAAGAGGCTGGGGTCGCTACGGGGCTGCATGATGACGAAGGTATCCGTACCACCGTCAAACTGCGCGTGCTCGGTCGTCAGCAACAACTGCTACGTATCGACTTTGAAACCGCGCCATCGCATGAAGTCCTACAGGCCAAGCTGGCTGACTTTGAACGCCAACTGCCTGATCATGATCTCGTTATTTTGTCTGACTACGGCAAAGGTGGTTTGACACACATCACCCAGATGATCGAAATGGCCAAGGCAGCCGGTAAGCGTGTCCTAGTTGACCCGAAGGGCGATGACTACGCCCGTTACGCCGGCGCAAGCCTGCTGACGCCAAATCGCTCGGAACTGCGTGAAGTCGTGGGCAAGTGGGACAACGAAGCTGATCTTAAAGCCAAGGTTGATACGCTGCGCGACAAGCTGAATCTCGAAGCACTCTTGCTCACACGTAGTGAAGAGGGCATGTCGCTATTCCGTCCGGAAGGCGTGTTTAATCAAGCCGCCAAAGCCCGTGAAGTGTTCGACGTCTCGGGTGCCGGTGATACGGTCATCGCTACGCTGGCGCTTATGCTAGCCAGTGGTGCGGATTACCCGGAAGCAGTGCGTGTAGCCAACCTGGCTGCCAGTATTGTGGTGGGTAAACTGGGTACCGCTGTCGTTACCCACGAAGAGCTGCAACAGGCGCTCTAACAGAAACGCATTGAAAGAATAATCGGGGAGAACTACATCATGGCTGTTCTTGTTACGGGTGCTGCCGGCTTTATCGGCGCCAACATTGTTAAAGCGCTCAATGCGCGTGGTATCACCGACATCATTGCCGTTGATAACCTGACGAATGCCGCTAAGTTCCATAATCTGGTTGATTGCCAAATCAGCGACTATTTTGACAAGCGCGACTTTCTACCGCGTCTGTTAGCCGGTGACTTTGATGGCGATATCGACGCCATCCTGCACCAGGGCGCATGCTCCGACACCATGGAGCATGATGGTCACTACATGATGGAAAACAACTATCGTTACTCCCTCGACCTGATGGATTGGGCGCAGGATCAAGATGTGCCGATGTTGTACGCCTCTAGTGCAGCTACTTATGGTGGTAGCACCGAGTTCCGGGAAGAGCCGGGTTGTGAAGCACCGCTCAACGTTTACGGCTATTCCAAACTGCTATTCGATCAGATCGTACGTCGCCGTTTAAAAGACAGCACCACGCAGATCGCCGGCTTCCGATACTTCAACGTGTATGGCCCACGTGAATCACATAAGGGTCGTATGGCTTCGGTGGCATTCCACAACTTCAACCAGTTCCGTGAAAACGGTAAAGTGAAGTTGTTCGAAGGCTCGCATGGCTATCCGAATGGCGGTCAACAACGTGATTTCATTTTTGTTGAAGACCTCGTTAAGGTCAACCTGTGGTTCCTGGAGAACACCCACGTATCGGGCATCTTCAACCTGGGCTCGGGTAACGCGCAGAGCTTCAATGATGTGGCCGCTGCTACAGTAAATACTTGCCGTCGCCTGAAGGGCGAGAGTGAGCTGTCGCTGGAAGAATTGGTTAATCAGGGTCTGATTGAATACATTCCGTTCCCTGAAGCGCTGAAGGGCAAGTATCAGGCGTTCACCCAGGCTGATCTAACGCGCTTGCGTAAAGCCGGTTACGACCAGCCTTTCCATACCGTGGAAGAGGGTGTGAGCAAGTACGTAGAGTGGCTGCATGCCAACCCGCCCAAACTATAAAACGCTGGCCGACACGGTCGGCAATACGCCCCTTGTGCGCATCCAGCGTCTGGATGCGGCACAATTGACGGCGCAGAACAGCGTGGTGCTGGCCAAGCTGGAAGGCAATAACCCGGCGGGGTCGGTTAAAGACCGCCCGGCATTGTCGATGATCATGCATGCCGAAGCACGTGGTGACATCAAGCCCGGCGATACCCTCATTGAAGCCACTTCAGGCAACACGGGCATTGCCCTGGCCATGGCTGCAGCCATACGCGGCTACAAGATGATTCTGGTCATGCCTGAAAACCAGACCGTTGAACGCCGCCAGACCATGAAAGCCTTTGGTGCCGAGCTAGTGCTAACGCCCGTGAGTGGCAGTATGGAACTAGCGCGTGATGTGGCTAACCGCATGGTCGCCGAGGGCAAGGGCATTGTGCTGGATCAGTTTGCGAATCCGGATAATCCCGTTGCGCATTACGAAGCCACCGGTCCAGAGATCTGGCGGGATACCGCAGGGCAAGTGACCCATTTCATTTCGAGCATGGGTACTACAGGCACCATCATGGGTGTGTCACGATTCCTCAAAGAACAGAACCCCAACATTCAGATTATTGGCGTACAGCCTAAAGACGGCGCACAGATTCCCGGTATCCGTAAATGGCCAGAGGCCTATCTGCCCTCAATCTACGACAAGACACGTGTTGATGAACTGGTCTATGTGGGTCAGAGCGAGGCCGAAGCCATGACCCGCCGATTGGCAGCAGAAGAGGGCATCTTTGCCGGTATTTCTTCGGGTGGTGCCATGTGTGTTGCGCTGGAAATTGCGCGTACCAATCCGAACGCCACCGTAGTCAGCATTGTGTGTGACCGGGGTGATCGTTATCTCTCATCCGGCGTATTTGTCGATTAACTGCACCCGCTGAAAGCAGCCCCATGGTTCCTATACTGGTCTTTGACATCGAAACGATCCCGGATGTTGCGGGGCTGCGTAATCTCAATGACTTACCGGCAGAGCTTTCCGATGACGAAGTCGCAGAGCTGGCTTTTCAGCAACGTCGTGCGCAGAGCGGTAATGATTTTCTGCCGCATTATCTACATAAAGTGGTCACCATCTCCTGTGCTTTCCGAAGTGATGCCGGCTTCAAGGTTTTTTCACTGTCGGCCCCCGAATTGGAAGAAGGCGCCATCATCCAGCGATTCTTTGATGGTCTGGAACGGCTGACGCCAGTACTCGTTTCCTGGAACGGCGGAGGCTTTGATTTGCCCGTGCTGCATTACCGTGGGCTGATGAATGGTGTCAGTGCACCGCGCTACTGGGATCAGGGCGAAGGTGATTTCTCGGATTCGCGCGAGTTCAAATGGAACAACTATGTCAGTCGTTACCATTCGCGTCATACCGATCTGATGGATCTGCTGGCGCTATTCCAGGCGCGTGCCAGTGCACCGCTCGATGCCATGGCCAAACTCATGGGCTTCCCCGGTAAAGTTGGCATGGCCGGTAACTTGGTCTGGCCCACCTGGCAAAAGGGCGAATACGCCAAAATCCGCGATTACTGTGAAACCGACGTGGTGAACACGTATCTGGTGTACAACCGCTTCCGCTTGATGCGTGGCGAGATCACGCGCGAGCAGGCCGATGCCGAAGAAACGCTGATCCGCACAACCCTGCAGGAAACCCCGGGTGCCCACTGGCAGGAGTTTCTGGCAGAGTGGCCGGCGCGTATGGTTAAATAGAAGCATGCGTTTAACCACAACCCAAATCGAATTTATTCGAAGCACTGCGCAGCAGCTGTTGGGTGAGCGTGTGCGCGTTACATTATTCGGTTCACGCGTTGATGATGCAAAAAAAGGTGGCGATGTGGATCTGTTGGTAGAAACCCCTGAAGCCATTGCAGAACCTGCGCTGTTAAGCGCTCGTATAGCAAGCCGGGTGTCGCGAGCTATGTACGGCCGAAAAGTTGATGTGATTCTCAAAGCGCCTAACCTTCTGGCGCAGCCAATTCATGAGATTGCAGCCAGAACCGGAGTGCTCCTGTGAAACTGGATGCTGCTCTTAAGGCGCGCCTAGAGTTTTTGTGTCGGGTTGTCGATAAAGAAGCACACTATTTGCAGGAAACGGATGCGCGCCTTTTCTCCGAAGAGCTCAATGAGGAAACGTTGAAGCGTATTGCAGAAGATGCTTTGTTGGCGGAGCGACTTGATGCTTTTGTCAGTCGTTTTGGCCGTTTACAAGACACGGTTGGTGATAAATTTCTTCCGGCAATGCTTGATGCTATGGCTGAACAGAAAGGTGCGGCGATTGAGAATCTAGACCGTGCTGAAAAGCTGGGGTGGTTGGATTCAGCCGACACTTGGCTTGAAATCCGCAAGCTGCGCAATCAGATGGTCCATGAATACATCGAAGACTTGGCTATCCTGTCCAGCGCTTTAAATGCCGGCCACAGGTTTGTGCCTGTGCTGGTTCAAGCCGCAAACCGATTGTCGCAGCAGGCCCGGCAGCGTATTAGCGCCCGCTAACTGGCTCCACAGGCTGCGCTCTGCTATAATCGCGCCCTTCGGACAGGTGGATGAGCGGTTTAAGTCGCACGCCTGGAAAGCGTGTTTAGGGTAATACCCTAACGCGGGTTCGAATCCCGCCCTGTCCGCCACCCCCTGCTTTTTTAGCCCACCAAAACAAGACTCGAACCCGGTGTATATCATTGCTATATTTGGGTTTTGTTGATTTTTTTGATTTCATGCCATAGTATCTAGCCATCAAATTAATGGTGGGTACGTAGATGGAATTGGTGGGTACGACGGTGGTGGGGCGCTAGGCCAATGGCCATCACCAAAGAACTTTCTCCTCTGGCAGTGTCACGCCTGACTGCACCTGGTTTTTACCGGGTAGGTGGGGTGACAGGGCTGTACCTGCAAATAAATGATAGAGGTGCACGCTCCTGGGTGTTGCGCATGGTGGTGGGTACCAAACGTCGGGAGCTTGGACTTGGTGGGTTTCCTACCGTGGGCTTGGCCGATGCACGAAACAAGGCCCGTGCAGTTAGAGAGCAGGTTGAAAACGGCCTGGATCCCATCGCTGAAAAACGCAAAAAGCGTGAGCAGCTCATTGCGGAACAGCGTCGACCTACTTTTAAAAAATGTGCCGAGCAGTTCATGGCCATGAAAAGTGCCGAGTGGCGTAATGAAAAGCATCGGCAACAGTGGGCGAACACCTTGGATCAGTATGCCTACCCATCCATTGGTGATCTTCCAGTTAATGAAGTCAACCAGCGTCATGTGCTGGCCATTCTGAAACCGATTTGGGCTACTAAAACAGAAACCGCCAATCGTGTGCGTGGCCGCATCGAGAACGTCCTGGATTGGGCGACAGCTCATGGTGATCGTACTGGGATTAACCCGGCGCGCTGGCGTGGGCAGCTTGATAAGCTCCTGCCATCGCCCAAGAAGATTGCCAAGGTCGTTCATCATGCGGCACTACCCTATGAGCAATTGGCGGATTTCTTTCAGTGCTTGAACAAGCATGCCGGCACCAGTGCAAAGGCCCTAGGCTTCGCTATTTTGACGGCTGCACGATCAGGCGAGGTTCGCGGTGCCACGTGGGAAGAGATTGATCTTTCCAAAAGAGTCTGGACCGTGCCTGCTGAACGCATGAAAGGGGGCAAAGAGCACCGGGTACCGTTAAGCCGTCGCGCTATTGCCTTGCTTAAGACATTACCACCTGAGAAGACGGGTATTGTTTTTGCAACGCAACGCGATAACGCGCTCTCCGACATGGCGCTGTCTATGCTGCTTAGGGATGTCTGGCCCGGTATTACGGCTCACGGCTTCCGTTCGACCTTTAGAGATTGGGCTGCAGAACAGACCAGCTTTCCGCGCGAAGTTTGCGAACAGGCACTGGCGCATACCTTATCCAGTCAGGTCGAAGCCGCTTACAGACGGAGTGATCTCTTTGTTAAACGACGTGAATTGATGGATGAATGGGCTGTTTTCTGCCGGAAGAAGCCCCAACAAACTGCTAACAAGGAGAAACCCACCAGAAAACCCGCCAAATCAAGCTAAACGCGCCTTACAAATGCGAAGCCCCCTGTGCGTCAACACAGAGGGCCTCAAGAGCACTAAACCGCAAGGCCAGCGCACTTAACTCCACAAAGAGTGCGCTAAAAGTAGCGTAAACAGGCGTTATTGTCCAGTTTTGTAGAGCAATGCTCTATTTTTCTGGCAGGTTTACGCTCGGCCTTGCCCATTTCAAATAATTGGAGAAATGAGCAATGTCTAAAGCAACTGCAAAACTAACCCGCAAAGTCGTTCCTTTTGATCAACTGCCTGATTGCGCCTGGGTGCGTAAGCCCATGGTTATGGCGTTGTTTGGTGTATCTGACACCACCCTGTGGCGCTGGGGCAAAGAAGGCCGTATTCCGAAACCTACCCTGATCGGCCCACGCGTCTCAGCTTGGCGTGTCGGGGATCTGCGTAAATTCCTTGGTCAATCATCATGAGTATCGCTGCCGTCATGACGGCGGCGCGGCTGAACCAGGATGATTATCACGATAACCGCCTTCGCTTGGCTGCAGAAGCGGGGTTAAGCCCTGAAGGGCTAGACCACGAAGTTCAGTGCGTCTTACGGGTGGCTTTGCCACACCTGGTGACGCATGTCCCCAAACCAGCTTCGCCCGAGCCGCTAGGGGAATGGGTATCCATGATTCGTGGATCAGATTTGACGCCACAGCCTATAGAGTGGATTTGGCCAGGCTGGCTGGCCAGTGGCAAAGTGCACATTCTGGGCGGTGCACCCGGTACCGGCAAGACGACCATCACTCTTTCGCTAGCGGCAACGATATCCAGTGGTGGGGTATGGCCAGATGGCACACAATCCCCCAAAGGAAAGGCAGTGATCTGGTCAGGTGAAGATGACCCATCAGATACGTTGATTCCGAGGCTCAAGCTTTCCGGAGCCAACCTGGACAACATCTATTTCGTCGGGAATGTGCATCACGGTCATGATCGACGGTCATTTGATCCGGCGTTAGATACGGACAGCCTCCTGCAACAGCTGATGGACATGAACGATGTACGCCTACTGATTGTTGATCCGATTGTGTCAGCCATAGCCGGGGATAGCCACAAGAATGCCGAAGTCAGGCGAAGCCTACAGCCGTTGGCAGACCTGGCTGCATCACTGCGATGCGCTTTGCTGGGCATTACCCACTTCTCTAAGGGCACGACAGGTCGAGAGCCAGTAGAACGGCTTACCGGTAGCCTGGCCTTTGGTGCGCTGGCCCGAATTGGCATGGTGGCCGCCAAGCATCAGGAGATTAGTGGGGAAGGGGATAACCAGCGCGTGCTTTTGCGCGCTAAAAGCAATATCGGACCGGATAAGGGTGGGTTTGCCTATGAGTTGGTGCAGTCAGAGATCCGAGAACATCCCGGTGTCGTTGCATCCTGTGTGCAGTGGAAAGAACCCATCGATGGATCGGCAAGAGATCTGCTGAGAGAAGCCGACGATGTGTCTGACGACATCGAAAGAGCCTGTTTGCCTGATGCCAAACTCTTTTTGCAAGACTTACTGAGCGATGGCCCGAAGTCCGCCAAAGACATCCGAAAGGATGCCGATGGTGCTGGTTATTCGTGGGCGACGATTCGTCGCGCGCAACAAAAACTAGGCATCAAAGCACGAAAGGAGGGTGGTCATTTTGGTGGGTACCAGAAGTGGGTATGGGCACTTCCTGCCCCTGATGATTGAAACCGTACCCACCAGTGAAAATGACTGAAGGTGCTCAAATTCCCTGAAGATGCTCACTCAATTTAATGAGCATCTTCAGCAAAAGTGAGCACCTTCAGCAGAATTTGGCGGAGGCTTTATAGCGGTAAAGATCAGGAGAAGTGTCCGCCAAAATTTTTAGCTGACATCAGTGCGTCTGAAGTTTTTCCTGCAGCCAGACTTTGATCAGCGATTGGTAAGGAACGTCGCGTGAATTAGCTGCTGCTTTGATCGAATCCAGCAGGTGTTGTGGCAGGCGTAGGGATATGGTTTTGGTTGTGGGCTTCAGGTTGGGCAAAGCAACTTGCTTGGCTTGGGTCCAGTCCAAAAACTCGCTTGAGTCATGCGATTCCCAGAACTTGCGTTCTTCGACCTCGTTCTTGAAAGACGGGATCTTTTTAGCTGTCTTTGTCATAAACGGCCCTTTCTTTCTTGTGCATATCTCTTGCCGAGATAACGCGGATTAGCTGCCCAGATTGGCGCAAGGTGAAGGTAATGTGTAAGCGTCGCTCGGAATCTGTTTTACCTAGGGCGTGAAGCCTGATTTCCTGATGGCTGTGCTTGACATCTTCTATGACAAGCAGTGGTGCGTTGAAAAAAACCTGTTCGGCTTCGGCCATGGAAACAGTGTGCTTATCGTTTTTTCGATTGTTACCTTCATCCCAATCGAAGCCGAGAATACTCCGTAAGTTGATCATAATTGTATATTATAGACACATACAGATATCGGCAATAATCATGGCGGTTCTGAAGTGAGTATTGTGGATGGGGCAGATATTTGCCGTGCCAAATACTGGCACGAGCGTGCTATTATTTGGACATGTCGATAAAGCATGCTCTTTTCTCGGAAAGCCAAGCCAAAGTCCTGTTCTGGATCTTTGGTCAGCCAGGGCGTTCTTACCATTTGAGCGAATTGCGTCGATTAACGGGGCTGGGCAGCGCTTCGCTGCAACGGGAGATTAACCGTTTGGTCGATGCAAAACTGGCAACTTCCGAAATGGTTGGTAACCAACGCCAGATTACCGCGAACGGCAATAGCCCGGTCTTTAATGAGCTCTGTACACTGACCCGAAAAGTAGTGGGTATCGTCCCGATGCTGCAAGACGCATTGAGTATCATCGGAAACAAAATTGTTCTTGCTCTAGTCTTCGGTTCAGTTGCCAAGGAAACAGATACCGCTACGAGCGATATTGATGTCATGTTGGTGGGGCCCAATTTAACGTTGGCCGAAGTGCTTGAAGTCCTGATGCCTGTTGAGACCATGCTGGATCGTAAAATCAACCCGACCTGTTATACGGTTGATGAATTCAAGAAAAGACTGGGTGACCCGGACTCCTTTGTGAATCGGGTATTAGACCAGTCAACCATCAAACTGATCGGGGATGCCGATGCCTTCAGAAGCGCTCAGTAATCTCGCCAAAATCGGCAAGATCAAAGACGAGCCGATGAATCGTGCCGAGGTTGATCGCATGCTGGTCATGGCTCGTAAGCGCCTTGAGGACGCAAGTTTTTTACAGATCTCGCAAGAAGGTCGTTTCACAAGTGCTTACAACGCAATTCATGCCGCTGCTTTGGCTGCACTTCGTTGGCATGGCTATCGAAGTGAAAACCGATACATCGTCTTTCAATCGCTGGGAAACACACTTGACTGGCCAGCCAACAAGTGGCGCGTGCTGGATGCTGCTCATCAAAAACGCAACCTCGCAGAGTATGAAGGTTTCCTTGAAATTGAGGAATCAACTATTGCAGAGCTGCAGCGCCTCGCTAACGAACTGATTGCCGACGTGGAAAAGCTGGTCACCTCTTCGTAAGACTTGGTGCCGATCTTTTGTATCAATACAAAACCAAGCAAAACGCTCAACTTTTATTGGCTATGGCAGGATAGGCTTGCCGCCGGTGTTTGTCTTACAGGGGGTGTGCGAGTAACGAAGAAGTGCTTTGTGCTGCTACAAACCTTACTGATTTGCTCGGTTTTGTATTGATACAAAAGATCCCATCTTCAGAGCCGTCTGTAAGAAAAATGGCGCCATGAGGCCTATCCTGCCTTAAATTGTTTTTTATGCCGCAGTGGCTACTTAGGAAATTGAATACACAGACTTTCCACTTCCGAACCTAACGTTGTACAGCATTTGCGATGGTGAGTGGATATGAGTAATTGTTGCTGCTGCGGCTGGCGAGGTCAAAATGGGCGTCTTGTACCCGGACACAAACATGTTTTTTATCAGAATGTTTTCGGTTTCGGAAAAATTTCAATCCATGCTGCGATACCGCCGCCATTTCTGGGTTCAAGTTTTACATGCCACCCATGGATATTTGCTAGTTCACGAACGATGGCTAAACCCAAGCCTGCGCCACCTGTGCTGGAACTTCTTGATTCCTCGATGCGTTCAAACGGCAAAAAAACGGATTCGATTTTTTCTGGTGGTATTCCGGGGCCTTGATCAAGTACGCCAATCCGGCAAATTTTCTCATCGTATTTGCAGACCAAATTGATTTTGCCGATTGGAGCATAGCGTAATGCATTCTCAATCAAATTGCTGAGGGCCCGGCGTAGAGAAAGGGCAGGTAATGAAATCTCAATGTTTGGACTGCAATCGACACTAATGCACTCGTGAGCCTCGCTTTGCTCAATAAGCTCTGTCAGCAATTGATAAACGTTGATCCTGGAGAGATGTTCCTTATCTAATCCTCGCGCAAGGTCGAGAATCGTGCCAATCAGTTGGTTCATTTCATTGATGTCTGTTTCCAACCTCGTGATCAATTTGGGTGTTGGTGATTCTTTAAGGAGTTCGAGCGCCAAACGCATTCTGGCAAGTGGTGTCCTAAGATCATGTGAAATGCCCGCCAAGATCGTGGTTCTTGCGGTCAAGAGTCTCTGGACTTGACGAGCCATCGTATTGAAACGATCGGCCAGTTCCCGTAGCTCTTTTGGCCAAGCATTAGGATGCAATTCTCGATATTCCCCCTGGCCTAATTGCTGGGCTGCCAAGTCCAGCTTGGCCAATGGTAAGGTAATACTTTTGGCGAGTAGGTGAGCGAGCAGAACAGCTACCAACAAGCCGATCAGGAGCAAAACGATAATCGCAGATAATGGTTGAATGCCAATGCGTTCTTTAGGTATGCCGACATAGATCGTTTGATGCTTCGACGGAATAGATGCCCAGTACCAGGTTTGATGATTGGTTGTGTCAGCCAGAAAGCTTGGAGCGTGGCCAATTCTGGCAGCTAAGGCTTGTTCCAGAAATGTAAAATAGGGCGGGCGCCAGCTTGATGTTGGGTTTGCTAAAGGTTCAACCCTGAGTGCGATAGCGTGATGCTCTATCAGTTCTTTTTCAAAGGCGGGCTGCTTATCATCCGGAAGTTCAGACCAGGTTTGGGCTGACAGCACCATGAGGCTCGCAAGGTCATCTGCAGATCCCTGGGCGACAGGAAGAAGCAGGTATTTTACGAGCGCCGCTGCGACAACGAGTTCGACAAAGAATAATGCCAACGTCAAAAGAAGCGTGTTACGTTTCGCTAGGCTCATGGCGTTTTGTTGTGAACCTGTCCGGCAGGATTAAACAAGTAGCCTTCTCCGCGTATGGTTCGGATGAAGATTGGAGCTGCAGGGTTGGCTTCAATCTTGTGCCTCAGCCGGGTGATTCTTATGTCGATGCTCCGATCAAAGGCATCGCGATCATATCCCTTAAGTGATTCAATCAACATGTCGCGCGTTAAGACTCGATTGGGTTGTTTTACAAACAAGCTGAGCAGATCGAATTCCCCGGTTGTCAAATGGATCTCGTCGTCGCCACGAATTAGTCGCCGACCCACTAAGTCTACGGTAAACGGGCCGAACTTTTCATGCTGCCGTTCCTGAGGGCTCTGTGACTCACGATGATGGTCTTGTCGGCGTAGCAGTGCTCTGATACGTGCAAGTAATTCTCTGGGATTAAAAGGTTTGCCAAGATAGTCGTCGACACCCACCTCTAGGCCAATGATGCGATCAACATCTTCACTCTGCGCCGATAACATCAGTATGGGAATATGTGTTTTTGATCGTAGAAATCGAGTCAGCGATAGACCATCTTCGCCCGGAAGCATTAGGTCCAGAACAATGAGCTCAAACGGGTGAGTGTCTAGAACCGAACGCATGGCAATGCCATCTGCAACTGCAGTGACGTCAAACCCATTGCCTGAAAGATAGTCTACAAGGAGTTCGCGTAGAGTTGGATCGTCGTCGACGACCAGAATCGAATCGATTTGAAGTTTATCCATAGAACTGACAGCCTAGCTGACGAGCCAGGAAACGCGTTGCTGTGTTGATGACGATTGTTGAAGAAATTCGTCACTGAATCTTAAGGAATTGTAATTGACTTGGGTATTTTTGAAAGCGCGAAGATCAGTTCTGAAACAAATTGAAACAAAAGAGGGGCGTTTCGACAAGCTAATGAAACGTTTCCAGCGCAAGATGACGACTTTCCTGCTAAATGACCTGCGTATCCGAGTTTGTGTAGGTGGGAATTTGATGGTTGATCTAGGCTGTGTCATAGAGAATTCAAACGACAGGTTAAAAAATGGCGGCTCAGTTAAAAATAAAACACATTCTTTTCTCAATAACGATTGGGTTCGCCGTGTTGGCCACCGGTTGTGGAAAAACCAAAAATGAGTTTAATGGATACATAGATACCGATATGTCGTATCTCTCAAGTAGCTTTTCCGGAAGATTACAAACGCTCAATGTCCAGCGTGGCGACTTGGTAGAAGCCTCACAAAAATTATTTGAAGTAGATCCAACCTATGAATCTATTTCGGCAAGTATCGATCAGCATAATGTCGATGCGTTACAGGCTGAGTATGAACAGGTTAAAAATCAGATTGTCTATGCGAAGCAGCGTCTAAAGCGTGAACGGACAATGGCCAAGAGCGATGCGTCTAGTAAGGATGACGTGGATCTGGCGCTGAAAAACCTGGATGTTTTGAACAATCAGCTAAAAAGTATCGAATCCCGTATAGGGGCAAGCCGTGGGGTAACAGAGAGAACGCTGTGGCAAAAGTCACAGAAAAATGGGACCGCGACTTTGGATGGAATGATCTTTGATACCTATATGCAGGAAGGTGAGTTTGTCCAAGCTGGGCAACCTATTGTTGCATTCATCACACCCAAGTCACTAAAAGTCACGTTCTTTGTGGCTGAACCCGACATTTCAAAGGTCAAATTGGCATCAAAAGTCCAATTGTCTGTAGATGGCAAAGAAGAACCACTGACAGCAACCATCGATTACATATCGAGTAAAGCCGAATATACACCGCCAGTGATTTTCTCCCGAGAAGAGCGCGCCAAATTGGTTTTTAAGGTGATTGCACGGCCTGAAAAAGTAGATCTACAGTCTATCCACCTTGGACAACCGGTGACGGTTAGATCAACTCATGAATGATTTTGCTATCGACATTCGTGGGCTCACCAAAAAATTCGGCGAGAACATTGTTGTGAACAACTTATCGTTGCAGGTTGAGCGCGGGTCTGTCTTTGGATTTCTAGGATCCAATGGAAGCGGTAAAACGACAACTATACGCATGATATGCGGATTACTGATGCCGACGAGCGGCACAGGTCGCTGTTTGGATCTGGACATACAAAACGATAGTGAAGAAATTCGATCCAGAATCGGCTATATGGCACAAAAGTTCTGTCTTTATGAACAACTTACAGTCATAGAAAATCTCCGATTTATTGGCGAGGTATATCAACTTTCGGATTTGGATGACAGGATTTCCGAACAGCTAAAGTATCTACGCCTCGAAAATTACAAAGACCATCGTGCCAGGGACTTGTCGGGTGGCTGGAAGCAACGCTTGTCATTAGCTTCCTGTCTGCTGCACTCACCCGAGATTCTGTTTCTTGATGAACCTACCGCAGGCGTAGACCCCAAAGCCAGGAAAGAGTTCTGGGACTATCTGCACGAGATTGCGATCGAAAAGGGCACAACAATTCTGGTGACAACCCACTATATGGATGAAGCCGAAAAATGTACTAACCTCGCTTACATTAATCAAGGGAATTTGCTTTATACGGGAACGACCACAGGGATCATTCCTTTCTCGAAAATCATCAGTTACGTGAGCGATATCCAACGTCAGCAGCAAGCATGGATGACTTCAGAGATTGGTCGGCGTTATCCCGCTGTAACCACGAGCTTTGTCAATAATCAGTTAAGGATATCGTCGCGAGATCAAGAGATCCTAAATGAAATTCTCGAACGTTATCCCGATAGTCAATTCACAAGGGTTGCCCCTTCCTTTGAGGAAGTTTTCATCGGGTTGATCTCATGAGAATTTTCAGACTTGCGAAAGTGACACATATTTTTGGACTATCGACCGCAAGAATTTCTGGGTTGATGCACAAGGAATTCACGTTAATCCGGCGTGATCGCGGAACGGTGGCTATGCTGCTTATTTTACCGGTCATGATGCTGGTTTTATTCGGCTTCGCGATTCAGTTAGACCCCAAGCTGTTGCCTACAGCTGTCATCGATCATGATCAAAGCCCCTTAACCAGAAGCATCATCACCAATATCGAGGCTTCCGGATATTTCAAAGTGGTGGATTCAAATGCGACTGAAGCGAAAGCCGAAACCGAGATGTCGGAAGGCGCGCTAACGTTTATTCTGACCTTTCCAGGTGGGTTCACCAGAGATTTTGTTCGTGGCGAGAACCCGCAGATATTGATTGAAGTTGATGGATCTGATCCGGGCAACAGCATGAATGCAGTCAGCCATCTGCAGCCTATTATCGATCAATCGATTATCGAGTTCACGAGCAAGGGCCTGACAACACCATACCTTCAGGGAAAGAAGCGTGAAGCTACACTGATCGTTCATCGCAACTACAACGAAACGAATAAGAGTGTCTTCAATATTGTTCCAGGGTTAATTGGCGTTCTCCTAACTCTGACACTTGTCATGATTACCTCCACTGCGATTACCTCAGAACGAGAGGCGGGGACGATGGAGTTGTTGCTGACGACACCACTCAAGCCAGCGGAGATTATTCTGGGTAAAGTAATTCCGTACGTATTGGTGGGATACGTTCAGTTGACGATTATCGTTGCTTTTGGTCTGCTGGTGATCGGTCTTCCTTTTGAAGGAAGTATGCTACTGCTCTACTTGGCCAGCGCACCGTTTATTGTCGCCAATTTGATGATCGGAATGCTTTTTTCGACTTTTGCACGAACCGCCATGCAAGCGGTCATCATGAGCATCTTCTTTCAGCTCCCTTCGATGTTTATTACTGGGTATGTCTTCACCTTTTATGGGATGCCCGGTTGGGCGCGCAATGCTGGGTCGTTGTTGCCCATGACCTACTACATGAGAATTGTGCGCGGGATATTTCTGAAAGGTAGCGATACCCTCACGCTAATGCCCAGCATATTGATGCTCTGTGCAATCGCCACGGTTCTCGTCGTTGTGACGAGTATGAAATTTCGCAAAACACTGGATTAATACCGAGCGCATGACAATGAACCTAACTAGATTTAGTTCAGCAGTATGTTGCATCCTGCTATCGGGATGTGCTCTTGTGCCTGAGTCACCAATGCCTGTATTGGCTGAGCCAGAAAAATTAAGAAGCGGCACTCCTATTGTCCAGGAAGGTGAAAGCGTTTCTAACTACGCTTGGTGGACCCGATTCAAGGATCCACAGCTCAATGATTTAATCGATCAAGCTTTGACTAACAACCACGACATGCAGATTGCGGTTGCCAATGTTGAACAAGCAGAAGCTCAATTGCGTGCAGCTCAATATGCATGGCTTCCGACCCTGGATGCCCAAGGGGGCGCTATGGGCTCCGGAGGAATAGATACATCCTATTCCAACAGAGGCAGTGCTAGTTTCAGCAACGGGTTGGGTCGACTTTCCGTGGTCTATGGCACTTTTGTTCCTTCATATTCACTCAATGTCTTCGCCCTGATTAATCAAACGCGGGTTGCTGAAGCCTCGCTTGAAATCCAAAAGGCGGCACGACACTCTGTGCAGTTGACTGTCATTGGACAAGTCTCAGGTGGTTATTTCAATCTCCTCTCTGCCCGTCGTGAGCTTGCCCTCCAAGAGAAAAAGATCGAATTGCTTTCGCGTTTGAAGGAAGCTCACCATACGCGTTTGAGCGCAGGTGGCGCGAATGCAACCAGTCTGCTCGAAACAGAATCTCGGCTGCGTTTGGCGCAGGCAATGCTTAAAGATGTCCATGATGATATCCAGAAAACAGAAAATGCAATTCAATTGTTGACTGGAAAGATGCCAGGTGCATTTTCTACGAGCAAATCACCGGCTGACTTTTCTATTGAGGGTTTAATTCCATCGAATCTTCCATCGATGGTTTTGCATCAGCGGCCTGATTTATTGATGGCTGAAAACAATCTCCGGGCTGCAAGTGCCCAAATTGGTGTTGCCAATGCTGCATTTTTCCCAAATATTTCTTTGACAGGGCTGATAGGTGGTGCATCGGCAATGCTGACGAACTTGTTTTCAGTTCAGGGTGGGTTTTGGGGAGCCACGGGTACGGTCGCAGCTCCCGTGCTTAATGCCAGAAAGTTTGCTGAGGTGAGTGTTGCCGAAGCAAAGCAAAAGGCAGCATACGCGAACTATTTGCAAGCGGTGAAATCCGCATTTAGTGATGTGGATAGCCAACTAACTAGTATGCAAATCGCGAACCAAAAGCAAGCTGATCTTTTGGCTGCGAATAAAGCTGCTCAACGCCTGACAGCCATAAACGTTGCACAATACAAAGCTGGAGTGAGAGACATACGGTTCGCCTTGGAAGCTGAAGCTGAAGCCATTGAATCTGAACGACTGGTCAATGGTGGAAGTGCCAGGCAGCTTTCTCAGCTAGTTACCGTATTCCAATCTTTGGCTTCTGGGTATGCAGTTACAGCGTCAAAGTAAGATATCGATTCCTATTGGTAAATGCAGATTCTTAGCTAAGTATCGAATAGCCACGCAGCACCGAACATGCTGATTTGAATGGTGAAGATTAATCTTCAGGCAACAAAAAACCGCCTCATGGGCGGTTGATTGTTTTTTGCCGGAACCGCCTACCCACAAGGGGTTGGTGGTGGGTCGTGAGTGACTCGAACACTCGACCTACGGATTAAGAGTCCGCCGCTCTACCAATTGATTTGCCTGTTCAGTATGGCAGAAAAATAGCGCTTTTGTTAAGGCATCACCGTAAGCGCTCGGCAAAAACCTGCTGAAAGCTGCTACAGACTAAGCCGACGACAGACTCAAGCGTCAGTGCAGACTGAATCATGATGAATCGCCTCTAGTTCTTTTTCCGGTGGGCATGATGGTGGGTTTTTTTGAAAAGTTCTGTAGAATCCACTGCTGATGCGGGTTGTAGGGTTGTTCTTAAGGACGCCCTGTCCGCCAGACACATTCAAAAAAGCCTTTAAGCGATACTTCGCGTAAAGGCTTTTTTGCTTAATGAGGCTTTAAGTTTCTCCTGTTAGATTTATTAAAAACAACCCTAGCAGAGAAAACAAATGACTAAAACACTAAAAATATCGACGGTTGCATTACGCTTTCTGGCAGCAAGCACGATTGCACTTGGTTTTTTGCCAGCGGCTTATGCTTATGATGGTGTCGAGTGCGGATCGCATTATCAAATGATCAGCGGCCAAAAAATGCCGCCGTTCTATAAAGAATTGAATCTTTCTCAGGATCAGCAAGAGAAGTTTCGTGCTATTTCAGCAGCGCATCAGGAAGTGATGCACAAGAACATGGAAACGCTGCGTGCTAACCGTCAAGCTGAGAAAGAGGTCGTTCAAGCCAATAGCTTTGATGAGTACAAGGCGCAGAAGCTTGCTGATCAGGATGCCAAGGTGATGGAAGCGAATAATCTCGCAACTTTACGTTTCCGTCATGAGCTGTATCAGATCCTCACACCGGAGCAACGCACAAAGTTTGAAACGCTGCGTAATCAGCGTCATGAGATGATGCCTAAGGCTCGCAAAGCGCCTTGATGGATGCTGGTTTGGAGCTGTCTAATTTCTGAACATGAAATAGACTGCCCCCAAAAGGCATAAGCCAGCCCAGATGTAATCAGTCTTGAAGGGTTCGTCCATATAGAAGAGGGCGAACGGCACAAAGACACTGAGCGTAATAACTTCCTGAGCAATTTTGAGCTGACCCAGCGAAAAGTACTGGTAACCAATACGATTCGCCGGAACTTGCAACGTGTACTCAAGCAGCGCAATCAGCCAACTCACCAGCACGGCAATCCACCAGGGTTTTGTTGATAGATTTTTGAGATGCGCATACCAGGCAAATGTCATGAAGACATTGGATAGGGTGAGCAGCCCGATAAATGAGAGTGAGCCAGTGAGCGGGTTGAGGTTGATCATGCGCTTGGTGGGTGCATATCAGCCCACCTTGGGTATATGCGCCAGTGAAGAAGTAATGGCTTCGGCCGGGTAGTCAAAGTCTTCTAGTTGGTTTGAGAAGTACTTGTCGTAAGAAGCCATATCGAAGTGGCCATGGCCGGTAAGGCCGATGAGGATAGTCTTCTCTTCACCGGTGGCTTTGCAGCGCAGGGCTTCATCAATCGCACCACGGATAGCGTGACAAGACTCTGGTGCGGGAATAATGCCTTCTGCGCGTGCGAACTGTACGCCAGCTTCGAAGGTGGCGACTTGTGGCACGGCAATGGCTTCCAGCATTTTTTCATGGAAGAGCTGCGAGACCAGAGGGGAATCGCCATGATAGCGCAGACCGCCGGCATGAATACCCGGCGGCATGAAATCATGGCCCAGGGTATACATTTTCATGATGGGGGTGTAACCCGATGCGTCACCATAGTCGTAGGCGTAAGCGCCTTTGGTGAGCGTCGGGCAGGAGGTGGGTTCTACGGCGACGCAACGCAGGTTGGCGGCACGCTTATCACCGGCTGCCTTGTCGGCCAGGAACGGGAAGGCAATACCGCCAAAGCTGGAGCCACCACCGCATGGCCCAAAGATTACATCCGGGTAGAGCCCCGCTTTTTCAAACTGCTTCTTGGCTTCCAGACCAATCACGGTTTGATGCAGTAAGACGTGGTTGAGTACAGAGCCCAGGGTGTAGCAGGTATCGGCTTGCGATGCGGCTTCTTCAACGGCTTCTGAAATGGCGAGTCCTAGTGAACCCTGACAATTAGGATCAGCGGCCAATGCGGCGCGACCGGCGTTAGTCATGTTGGTTGGGCTGGCAAAGACTTCGGCACCCCAGGTTTGCATCATCGAACGGCGGAAAGGCTTTTGTTCGTAACTGACCTTTACCATGTACACGCGTACAGGCAAGCCAAACATTTGTCCGGCAAATGCGATGGATGAGCCCCATTGGCCTGCGCCGGTTTCGGTGGTGAGCCGCTTGGTACCGGCGAGCTTGTTGTAATAAGCCTGCGGTACGGCGGAGTTGGGTTTGTGCGAGCCGGCAGGCGATACGCCTTCATATTTGTAGTAGATCTTGGCGTGTGTGCCGAGCGCTTGCTCAAGACGCAATGCGCGGCAGAGCGGGGCGGGGCGCCACATGGCATAAATCTGACGCACTTCTTCCGGTATTTCGATCCAGCGCTGGGCCGACATTTCCTGCTCAAGAATCGGGCCGGGGAAAATAGCGCCCATCATTTCTGGGGAGACAGGTTGTCCATCAGGGCCTAGTGGGGCTGATGGTGGGTTCGGCATGTCCGCCACAATGTTGTACCAGTGGGTAGGGATTTCGTTCTGGTCCAGATTAATGCGTAGTGGCGTCATGCGTCGTGCTCCTGATTTAGATATCCGCACATTATCCACCTCGTATAATGGACATGCAAAACTCTAAGGAATGATGATGGCAACACCCGTAGCAGAACAGGCATTACTTTTGGCCAAACAGATGGGGGTTGAGAGCCCCTCTGCGGAAGTCATTGAGACCTACACCCGGATTCTGGCTCGAACATCGTTAGTCGTGCCGCTGGGGCCGACCCGGTCTACGTTGCGCGGTAATGCCGAAGACAATCGCGAGTATCCGGATGAAAAGGATTACGCCTTTTTTAAAGAAATGCTGGAGAAAACGGCGATCAACGAGTTTTTTCAGAACGATGCCTGGGGCCCGCATCGGGTGTTGATGGATATGTACGCGCTGGATGATCAGCATAGTGTGCCGGCTTATCGTGTGTTCTGGAATGAGCGCCAGGGTTTTCTCTCTGCCCATAATGAGGATGTTGAAGCGTTTAAGGCAGTTGTTGAGCCAATGGTTGCCTCGGTATCCATGCTGCTCGGTGCCGATTGGGCGAGTTGGGTGCTGGATGTCGGTCAGAAGAAGCCGTGATGATTGATTGCTGGAATTTTTGAGGAGAAGTGCTTTGGGCCAACTCACTGCCAGAACACGATACCTGATTGCCGGTGTGGTTCTTTCTCTGCTAATGGCGGGGCCATTTGTAGGCGTTGCCGTATTCGCCTGGTCTGAAGGTACGCTAGAACATCGATCCATCTTTAGCCATTACTTCCAGCAGCTATTCCCCTTGGGGATATTTTTGACGCTCATTGCATTGGCCTTAGGCTTTGCGATGCTCAATGCATTGTTTCGTGCGTATGTAACGGGCATGGCGGCTACTGCAGAGCAACTCACTGTGATGCTATCGAGCAACCGGGAGTTACGCGTAGAGGAGGAAGGCCCACCGGAACTGCGCGCAGTGATTGGTGCGATGAATCGTTTGGCAGATCAACGCGACCACAAGATTGATGAGGTGGAGGCCAGAATAGCCGAGCAGCGTTCGATGTATCAGGCGCTGTGTGATCGTTCGGCCGAGGCATCTGTGCTGGATCAACCATTACGTTCGCTGGTATATACGGCGTTTGATACTGAGACCACCGGCTTGCAGCCAAGCAATGGCGACGAGATTATTCAGATTGGTGCATTGCGTGTGGCAGATGGCCATATTCATGCTGACGAAGCCTTTGAAGCGCTGATTGATCCACAGCGCCCCATTAATCCCGAGAGCGAAAAGATTCACGGGATTAGCGATGAGCAGGTTCGTGGTAAGCCAAGCATTGCCCAGGTGTTGCCAGATTTTTATGACTTCTGTGAAGGCAGTGTGCTGCTGGGCCACAACGTGGCTTTTGATATGCGCTTCTTGCAGATGAAGGAAGCCAGTGTCCGAGTGGTATTCCGGCAACCGGTGATTGATACCTTGCTGCTTTCTGCGGTTGCTTACCCGAACCAGGTGCACCATAGTCTGGAGTCGAGTATGGCGTTGCTCGGTGTCTCGATTGAACATCGCCATAGTGCTTATTCGGATGCAGTAGCCACAGCACAAGTGTTCTTGAAGCTGGTGCCGCTGCTGGAAGAACGGGGCATCATCACCTTGCGTCAGGCCATTGAGGCCTCCAAGAAGACGCCTTATGCCCGCTTGGCTTACTAAGCTTATAAACCAATAGGCAACAAAAAACCCACCGAAGTCGGTGGGTTTTTTGTGGGTTGCTCGCGAGATTAAGAGCGGGCAGCCTTGAGTGCTGCGTTGAGCGTGGCACTCGGACGCATAATGGCTTTGGTCTTTTCGGAATCAGCCTTGTAGTAGCCACCGATATCCACTGCCTTGCCTTGTACTGTTTTCATCTCAGCCACGATCTGTGCTTCGTTGTCGGTCAGTGCTTTGGCTAGCGGTTTGAACTTGTCTGCCAGTTCTTTGTCTGCAGTCTGGTTGGCCAGTTCCTGAGCCCAGAACATGGCCAGGTAGAACTGACTGCCACGGTTATCAAGTTCACCGGTTTTTGGCGATGGCGACTTGTTGTTGTCGAGCAGTTTGCCAGTCGCGGCATCCAGCGTCTTGGCCAACAGCTTGGCACGTTCGTTGCCAGTTTTGATGCCCAGATCTTCTAGCGACACGGCCAGTGCTAGGAATTCGCCCAGCGAATCCCAACGCAGGTGGTTTTCTTCAGTGAGCTGTTGTACGTGCTTTGGTGCCGAACCGCCGGCACCGGTTTCGTACATGCCGCCGCCCGCCATGAGCGGTACGATCGAAAGCATTTTGGCCGAGGTGCCCAGTTCCATAATCGGGAAGAGATCGGTCAGGTAGTCACGCAGGATGTTGCCGGTTACCGAGATGGTGTCCAGACCGCGGATCACACGTTCCAGTGTGAAGCGCATGGCGCGCACTTGCGACATGATCTGGATGTCGAGGCCGGTGAGGTCGTGATCGATCAGGTTCTTTTTTACCTTCTTGATCAACTCGGCTTCATGCGGACGATACGGATCCAGCCAGAAGATAGCAGGGGTGTTCGAATTGCGGGCGCGGGTGACGGCCAGTTTGACCCAGTCGCGGATTGGTTCATCCTTGACCTGGCACATGCGCCAGATGTCGCCCTTCTCAACGTTCTGCGTTAGCAGCACTTCGCCCGTGTCGATGTCGACGATGTTGGCGATGCCGTCTTCGTTAATTTCAAAAGTCTTGTCGTGTGAACCGTATTCTTCAGCCTTCTGAGCCATCAGACCGACGTTCGGTACGGTACCCATGGTCTTGGGATCGAAGTTGCCGTTGGTCTTACAGAAGTTGATCATTTCCTGATAGATACGGGCAAAGGTCGATTCCGGCATAACGCACTTGGCATCGTACTGCTTACCATCGGCACCCCACATTTTGCCGCCTGCGCGGATCATGGCTGGCATGGAGGCATCAACGATGATGTCGTTTGGCGAGTGGAAGTTGGTAATGCCCTTGGCCGAGTCGACCATGGCCAGTTTAGGACGGTGCTCCTGGCAGGCATGCAGGTCACGAACGATTTCGTCACGCTTTGATTCTGGCAGGGTCTTGATCTTTTCATACAGATCAACCATGCCATTGTTGACGTTGATGCCCAGCTCTTCAAACAGTTTGCCGTGCTTCTCGAAGGCTTCTTTGTAAAAAATCTTGACGCAGTGACCAAAGACGATGGGGTGCGAGACCTTCATCATGGTGGCCTTAACGTGCAGCGAGAAAAGGATGCCGGAGTTGCGGCAATCTTCTAGTTCTTTCTCGTAAAAGTCACACAATGCTTTCTTGCTCATGAACATCGAGTCGATGATTTCGCCTGCCTGCAATGCTACCTTTTCTTTCAGAACGGTCGCTTTGCCGCCCTTGGCAATCAGCTCCATGCGGACATTGCGTGCTTTGTCCAGGGTCATCGACTTTTCGCCGTGGTAGAAATCACCTGCGTTCATATGTGACACATGCGTTTGCGACCACTGATTCCATTTGCCCATCGAGTGGGGATGTTTGCGAGCAAAGTTTTTCACGGCCTGTGGCGCGCGGCGATCCGAGTTGCCTTCACGCAGTACGGGGTTAACCGCCGAGCCCAGACATTTGCCGTAACGCTTGGCGATGTTCTTTTCTTCGTCTGTCTTTGGGTCATCCGGATAGTTTGGAATGTTGAAACCTTTGGCCTGCAGCTCCTTGACGCAGACTTTGAGTTGACCGACAGAGGCGCTGATATTAGGCAGCTTGATGATATTGGTGTCAGGTTGCAGCGTCAGCTTGCCCAGTTCGGCAAGGGTGTCGGGCACTTTCTGATCATCTTTGAGAAACTCTGAAAACTCGGACAGAACACGGGCCGAAACCGAAATGTCACTTTTGACGATGTCGATACCAGCAGGGGAAGTGAAGGTGCGGATGATTGGCAGAAATGCGCAGGTTGCGAGTAGCGGTGCTTCATCCGTCAGCGTGTAGATAATCTTCGACTTCTTGTCAGCCATGGTGTCCCCTTGAATTCAAGTAGTTATGATGGGCTCGTTGTGCGAGCCTTTTATTGCCTTTTGGTTAATCCGGCGAATTTATGAGTATCCGCACCGGAGGGGCGCTCGTCAATGCATCAGATCCTTAATCGTTCGGTTTTTCAGCACTTTTTTAAACGCCATAAAGACGTTATTTCTTTGACGCGCGCTTTGTGCAGCGCATCAGTCTGGTTACGGGTTTTGGGGTGATGGGGCTTGGTGTCCAGTCGGTCAACGACGCAAAGGCCGCCCGCCTTGATCCAACCCAGCAATTCTTCCCGATGCCGGAGTGTCAGATGTTCGGCGATATCCGAAATGATGAGCCAGGCCTCCCCTGTGCTACTGAGCCTTGAGGCGGCACCGGCAAGGAATCCGCGTAGCATTTGTGAATTAGGGTCGTACACAGCGGCTTCTACCGGGGAGGTGGGTGTGGCCGGGAGCCATGGGGGGTTACAAATGACCAGGTCGGCTTTGGCATCTGAGTTTGGGAATAAATCAGCAGACTGAACTTCGGCCTGATCTGAGAGCCCCAGCCGTTGAATGTTTTCCCGGGCGCAGGCCAGTGCACGGGGGTCAAGATCTGTGCCGATCACCTTGGGGATGCCGCGTTTGGCCAGTACACAGGTGAGCACACCGGAGCCTACGCCAATATCAAAGGCGAGCTGACACGGGTTGGGTAGTGATGCTTTGGCAACCAGATCGACATATTCGCCACGGACGGGTGAGAAAACGCCGAAATGCGGGTGGATACGTGCGTTCAGGGCAGGGACAAAGGCCCCCTTTTTACGCCATTCATAAGCGCTCACCAGTGATAGCAACCCACGCAGGCTGATGACGGCGCCACCCGCTTCGGGCTGGGCAGGCCCCAGGCCGGCGATGCAGGCTTCAACGACATCCTGGCCACGGCGAAGCGGAATCCGGTAGTCGGCTGTGAGTGGAATGAGCAGGTTGCCCAGAATGTTGGCGCGGCGGCCCTGTTTCAGGCGGTGTTCGGCAAAAGCCTCGGCAGCGGTTGATGGTGTGGGTTGGCTACCACGGCGCGGCGTCTTGTCTGCGCGTCTGGCCAGTGCCTGCAGGAGGTTGCGGGCGTTCTGGTAGTCGCCTTGCCAAAGGAGGGCGTTACCTTCGCGAATTAGGCGAAATGCCGCATCGGCAGCGAGGGTGTCATCTGCAATAACGATTTGCTTTGGTGCGGGCAACCCCGCTTCAGAAATCCAGCGGGCCTGGTGCTCGGTGCCGTTGTGTTGCCAGGAAATAGTGGGCGAATGTTCTACAGACATGCGGCATTGTAGCGACATCCGGCAGCCTGATTTGGAATTAACGCCGGTTACGCGTAGCCTTTCGCCTTTCGGATAGGAACCATGGCACTTAAAGCAACCGTCTTCAAAGCAGATTTGCAGGTCGCAAACCTTGATCAGAATCATTTCGGCGATTATTCGCTGACGCTGGCGCAGCACCCCTCAGAAACCATTGAGCGGGTGATGATCCGTTTGCTGGCCTTTGCGCTTTATGCGTCGGAAGATCTGCGTTTTGGTCGCGGCCTGTCGAATGAAGAAGATGCCGCTGTCTGGGAGATTGATCCTGGTGGCGTAACCCGTTTGTGGATCGACGTGGGTCTCCCAGACGAAGTACGGGTTAAGAAAGCCTGTAGCCGTGCCGATCGGGCGGTGATTATTACCTACGGCGGGCGGCCTTCGGATATGTGGTGGCAACAGAATAGCAATACGCTGCAACGGTACCGCAACCTGACAGTGATCCAGATCTCGCCGGAAGATAGTGCCAAGCTGGTGGAAGCATGTAGCCGTACGATGAAGCTTTCCTGGACGATTCAGGAGGGCATGGTTTATCTGGATAGTGCATCGATTACGCCCATCGTCTTGAGCGCGCAGCCCTGACTTGAGTTATGGCAGATAAGCCCTGGTTCCTCTATCTGCTGGCCTGTGCCAACGGCAATTACTATGCAGGCATCACAACCGATGTGGCTGCGCGTTTCAGGGCACATCAGGAGGGTAAGGGGGCTCGATATACGCGCGCCAATCCACCCGTGGCGGTGGTTGCCCAGGCGATGTATCCCGATCGTTCTACGGCCTCCAAGGCCGAATGGGCACTAAAGCAATTGCCGCGGGATCAGAAGCCCGGATTTTTTAGCGCTGAGGATAAGCCCTGAGGCTTATTCCATATCAGCGGCATCGTTGGCGATTTCAACCATGGGTGTGGGCAGGCTCTTGCTCGGTTTTACGCCCAGCTTTTTAAGCATTTCTGCCTGACGGATGACGTTACCTCGACCGGTAGAGAGCTTGTTGATGGCGCCATCGTAATCTTTCTGAGCCTGGTTGAGTCGTGTACCGAGTGATTCCATGTCTTCAACAAAGCCGGCCAGTTTGTCGTAAAGCTCGGCGCCGCGTTTAGCGATGTCTTGTGCGTTACGGGTTTGTGCTTCCTGGCGCCACAAATTGGCCACAGTGCGCACGACAAAGAGCAGCGTCGATGGGCTGACCAGCAGCACATTCTTGTTCCATGCATCCATATACAGTTCGCGATCATGCGTTACGGCGAGCATGAAGGCAGGTTCGATAGGCACGAACATGAGTACGAAGTCCAGCGACTTCAGGCCATAGAGATCCTGATAGTTTTTATCAGAGAGGCCTTTGATGTGGCTGCGCACCGCGTCCAGATGGCGTTTGAGTGCTGCCTCGCGGTGCTTGTCATCTTCGGTGTTGGCGTAATCTTCATAGGCAATGAGTGTGGCCTTGGCATCAATTACCAGGTGGCGGTCATCCGGTAGGTGGACCACCACGTCTGGCTGCAGGCGGCGGCCGTCTTCCAGCGTATGGCTTTCCTGTACATCGTATTCTTCGCCTTTGCGTAGGCCGGAACTTTCCAGTACGCGTTCGAGTACCAGCTCACCCCAGTTGCCCTGAGTTTTGTTGGAGCCTTTCAAGGCTTTGGTGAGGTTGTTGGCTTCCTGACTCACTGTTTTGTTCAGCTCCATGAGCTGACGCACCTGCTCGGCTAAAGCACTACGATCTTTGCCTTCCTGCACATAGACCTGTTCGACTTTGCCCTGGAATTCCTGCAACTTGGTTTTAAGTGGGTCGAGCAGTTGGCCCAGACTTTGCTGGTTCTGTTCGCTAAAGCGTTTGGATTTTTCTTCCAGGATATCGTTGGCCAGGTTCTTGAACTGAAGGGTGAGTTCTTCGCGGGCGTTTTGTAACAGGGCCATTTTTTCCTGACTCTGATTGCGCTCTTGCGTGAGCTGCATGGTGAGTGCAGCAACCTGGGCACGGCTCCACAGGTAGCCAATCGCTGCGCCGGCGAGGGCAGCCAGTAGGGCAACAGCGATCAGGGTGAGTGTATCCATGGGGAGCTCCCGTTAGGCCTGGCAGGCCTCGATATCTTCAACGAGCGATAGCCAGCGCAGCTCGAGGGCGTCGAGCTCTTCCTGGATCACAACGAGTTTACGACCTGTTTCAGCAATCGCGGTCGGATCCGTGATGCCGCTCAGTGCAGCCTCATGGTCACCTTTGTTCTTCTGTAAACGCTGGATGTTCTGATCCAGTTTTTCCAGATCCCGCTGCAATCCCTTCAGCTTATTGGAGGCCGGCTTGGCTTTCGTCGTCTCTTTTGCGATCACGACTTTGGGGGCAGCAGCTTCTTCACGCTGACGCTTGGCTTCGTCGAGCAGGAACTGCTGATAATCATCCAGGTCGCCATCAAAGTCAGACACCCCGCCACGCGAGACCAGCCAGAAGCTGTCGCAGACCGAACGCAATAAGGCGCGATCGTGGCTGACTAGCATCACGGTACCTTCAAACTCGTTCAGGGCCATGGCTAGGGCTTCGCGCGTTGCCAGATCCAGATGGTTCGTCGGTTCATCGAGCAGTAACAGGTTGGGGCGTTGCCACACAATCATGGCCAATACCAGACGCGCTTTTTCGCCACCGCTCATGGTGCCAACCGGTTGCATGACCTGGTCACCACTAAAGTTGAAGGTGCCCAGATAGGTACGCAGGTTCTGTTCCCGCATGTCGCGGCCTTGCGTCTTGCCAGTGGCAATCGCCGCTTTGGCTAGGCGGATCATGTGCTCCATCGGTGTGGCGTTGGCGGTTAATACATCCAGCTCCTGCTGGGCAAAGTAACCAATGGTGAGACCACGGCCTTCAGTGAGTGTGCCGGCCTGTACCGGTAGCGTCTGGGCAATGGTTTTAACCAGTGTTGATTTACCCTGGCCGTTCGCACCCAGAATGCCGATGCGCTGGCCGGCGAGTACCGAGCGATTCACGTGTTCAACGATGATCGTAGGCGGGGTGTCTGGTGCAGCATCAGCAGGTGGTGGATAGCCAAAGCTGGCATCTTCCATGGCCAGCATGGGGTTAGGTAGCGCGCCCGGTTCATCAAAGGTAAAGGTGAACTCGGCATCGGCCAGCACCGGCGCAATCTTTTCCATGCGCTCCAGGGCTTTAACCCGACTTTGTGCCTGCTTGGCTTTACTGGCCTTGGCCTTAAAGCGGTTGATGAAAGACTGCAGGTGCGCGATTTTTTCCTGTTGTTTGGCAAAAGAAGCCTGTTGAATGGCGAGCTGCTCAGCACGCAGATCTTCAAAGGCGCTGTAGTTGCCGCCGTAGCGCACGAGCTTGCCGTGATCGATATGCAGCGTGACATTGGTCACGGCATCGAGAAATTCCCGGTCATGGCTGATCACAACGAGGGTCCCGGAGTAACGCTTGAGCCAGGCTTCCAGCCAGACTAAAGCATCTAGATCCAGGTGATTGGTTGGTTCGTCGAGCAGCAGCAGGTCTGATGGACACATCAGGGCGCGTGCCAGCTGCAGGCGCATGCGCCAGCCACCGGAGAAGCTATTCACCGGCTGATTCAATTCACTGGTTTTGAAACCCAGTCCCAGAATCAGCGCCTGGGCACGGGATTGTGCATCGTGGGCGCCGACATCATTGAGTAGGGCATAGGCATGACCCATACGTTCGCCGTCATCGCTGGCTTCGGCAGTAGCTACTTCGGCTTCAGCCGCCATCAAGCGGGTATCGCCCTCGATAACAAAACGGGTGGCGCTGTCCTCAGTCTCCGGCATGTCCTGCGCAACCTGGGCCATTTGCCACTGGGTGGGAATGCTGAAGTCGCCGCGATCCTCATGCAGGGTGCCGTTAAGCAAGGCAAATAAGGTGGATTTGCCCGCGCCGTTGCGGCCAACGAGGCCAACACGTTCACCGGGGTTAATGGTGCAGCTGGCATCATCCAGCAGTACCCGTGCGCCGCGGCGCAGGGTGATGTTCTTCAGAGTGATCATGTTCAGTTACAGATAAACGTGGCGCGGCATTGCAGCGGACAGCTCAGGCAGGGCGCCGTGCAGGCTTTGTTGCCACGGAGTTCTGCATTGAGGCCGCGTTTCTTGCAATAGGCTTCGGCATCTTCTTTGACGTCTTCCACACCATATCGGCCACTAGGGAAGGCAAAGGTAATGCTATCGGGTGTCTGGCTGAGTACCTGGGGGCCAGAACAGGCTGCGAGCATTGAACAGGCTAGTAGCGTAAAGAGAATTCGGGTGAAACGTTGCATGAGCGCCTTGCAAATAAAACCTTAGAATGTCGTAAGCTTAAAGCAATTCATTGATTCATGAACGATCTTGCTCAAAGGAATGAAGGATGATTAAAAAGAGAACTATTGCCCAAACACTGGTGGCACTGAGTCTGGGCGTTTCGGCAACGGCCTTTGCCGGCGCATTGGAAACGAATCTGTCGGGTTGGTTTCTTAAAGGTGAGCGGTCGGAAATTGCTGTGACGGGTTTGAATAGTGGTGGTTTTAATTTCCGACTTTCAAGCGGCAATATCACACCGGGTCAGGGCTGTGCCAATGGCCCCGGTGATTGCTTGACGCTGTGGGGTTGGGCCACGCGCACTGCAAATGCCGATGAGTTTCTTTATGCCAATGAAAATGGCGAATGTGCGTTCTATTTCCGTAACGAGCCCAAGGCCGTGGTGATTCATGGACTCAAGGGTACCTGCGGGACTGATGCTCAGAATCGTAATGCTTTGAAGTCTGTGGATGGCGTTTATACGCCACGCCAGTAATTTAACGGGCGGTTTTTTCCATGCGGCTGAGGTACAGTCCGATGGCAAAGACTAGCCCGACACAGACCATGAGGCCGACGACCATGCCGGGCCAACGATAGTTGGTCCAGAGCGGGCCTGAGGTGCTGCCTAGGAAGCTGCTGCCCAGGTAGTAACTGGATAAATAAAGTGCGGAAACCAGCCCGCGGCGCTCTCCGGCGCGAAAACCTACCCAGCCGCTCGCAATGGCATGCGTGGCGAAGTAGCCAAAGGTAAACAGGGCCAGGCCGAAAATGATGACGATTAGTTGACTGTCCAGGGTAGCCAATACCCCTAGGGCCATGGCACTAATCATGATCAGCATGATCTTGCCCCGGCCGTACTGGTCAACCAGATGTCCGGCGAGGGCAGATGAGGCGCTGCCCAGGGCGTACAGTAAAAACACGGTGCCAATCGCTGCCGGGCCTAAGTTATAGGGTGCTTCACTTAATCTGAAGCCAAGATAGTTATAGATGCTGACAAAGGCACCCATAATTAAAAATGCAGTTGTGAAAAGCCACGGCAATCCGGGATCGCTATAGATACGCCGCACATCAATCCACAATGCGCCGGGCGCCAGCGAGCGGGGTTTGAAATGACGCGCTTGTGGCAGCAGCTTCCAAAATAGCAGGGTACAGATGATGCCGACCAAAGCGAGGGCGGCGAGGCCATAGTGCCAGTTACTGTATTGGGTAACCACGGCAGAGAGAAAGCGACCAAACATGCCGCCGAGTGCGTTGCCCGCGATATACATTCCCATGACTTTGCCACGAGAGGCCGTGCTGATTTCTTCGCCCAGATATGCCATTGCCGCGGCGGGCAGGGCAGCGATACAGGCACCAACGCCAGCCCTAGATAGCACAAGCCATTCAAAGTTTGGGGCAAAGGCCGAGGCCCAGGCAAATAGCGTGGCGCCGAGGAGTGCGCCCTTCATTAGGGGTGCACGGCCAAACTTATCGGACAACATGCTGAGCGGAATCAGCAGAAACGCCAGGGTGAGCGTGCCGGCAGACACTGTCAGACTTGCCATGGTGGGCGATATGCCAAATGACTCGGTAAATTCCGGCAATAAGGGCTGTGTGCCATACAGCAAGGTAAAGCAGGCAAATCCGCCCAGGATCAGCGCCCAGTTGGCGCGGCGGAATGCCGGTGTGCCTGCTTTAAGTTCGGTGGTCTGGCTCATGAAGGTGCTCAGTTGGATTAAGCAGGATACCATTCGTCCATGGCTCGTTTTTACCCTGCGTTATTCGTTTTTCTCTGGAGTACCGGTTTTATCGGTGCGAAATACGGCTTGCCGTATGCGCAGCCGCTGAGTTTTCTGTTGTTACGGTATCTGCTTGTGATTGTGCTTATGGGGGGGGCTGCGCTCGTTGCCGGGGCGCAATGGCCTAGATCAGTGCGTGCCTGGGTTCACCTAGCAGTTGCCGGTATTCTGATGCAGGGAATTTATCTGGGGGGCGTATTCCTTGCCATTAAACAGGGCTTACCTGCTGGGATGGTGAGTCTGCTAGTGGGGTTGCAACCATTGCTCACCGCATTGCTTGCGATAGCGGTGCTGGGGGAAGCGGTGCGTTCGCTGCAGTGGCTGGGTTTGGTACTAGGCATTACCGGTACGGTACTTGTTCTATCCGGACGGATTGAAAGTGGATTTGCGCTCACAGGGGTTGTTCCGGCGTTGTGTGCTTTGCTGGGTATCACGCTGGGGGCGCTGTATCAGAAACGTTTCTGCCCGCATTTTGACTGGCGTTCGGGATCTGTTATCCAGTTTTCAGCAGCCGCTTTGGTTACCTTACCCTTTGCTTTGATGTTTGAAGGATTTCATGTACAGGTCACTGGCGAGTTTATTTTTGCGTTGGCGTGGTTGGTGCTGGTGCTTTCTGTTGGGGCAATCAGCCTGCTTAACCATCTGATTCGCCATGGGTCGGCCGTGAATGTAGCGAGTCTTTTTTATCTGGTGCCACCGGTGACCGCATTGATTGCCGGGGCAATGTTTGATGAAAGACTCAGTGTTGTTAGTCTGATGGGCTTAGTGGTGGCGGTGACCGGGGTTGCCTTAGTGCGTAAAACCTAGGGTGATTTACGTTCTGAAGTCATTTTTAACAGTGCACCTAAACTGAACAAAGACCAACCAGCGATCAAACAGAATCCGCCAATGGGCGTGAGTGCGCTAATAAGCGATATATTGTAAAGACTCAAGACATAAAGGTTGCCGCAGAACAGTAATTGGCCAGCCAACAATAGCAATGCAGCAAAATGCCAGGAACGGCTGTTTGGTCGGTAAAGTAAGGCAAGACCAACGATGAGCAAACCAATGGCATGCATCTCGTGCATATGTAACGCCGTATTGAAGAGGGCAGTTTTGCCATTGGCATTGAGTAAGCCCACAAATGCGTGAGCACCCAGCGCGTTCATAGCAACGGCAAAGGCAGCACTAAAGCCGCCAACTATCAGAGGCCAGCGAAATTTGATCATGAACATTTCCCGATTACACTTATTCCTACATTTTCCTCTGTGATACCGATATGCGCCAACACCCTGACCGAAACGTATTTGGAGAGCCTCTGGTTCCCTGTTCTTTTGATCCTGTGACGGGATTCTTGAGAGACGGCTGTTGTCGTACCGAAGATTCAGACGTTGGGGCGCATATTGTGTGCGCCGTGATGACAGAGGCATTCCTTGAGTATAGTTTTCAACAAGGAAATGATCTCAGTACACCGCGACCCCAATGGCAATTTCCCGGATTAGTCGCTGGTGATCAATGGTGTCTGTGTCTCAGTCGCTGGATAGAAGCCCATGCAGCGGGCTGTGCACCGCTGGTTGTATTGGAAAGTACACACCTTAATGTTCTTGATCATGTGTTGCTGGATGTGTTGAAACAGTATGACCATCGCCCGAACGGAATTGCGGGGTAAAATATGACAGGAGAATTTAATCTGTAGGTTAAACAGTATTTTCATTGGAAACAATCATGCCTGCTTTTAATAACGACGCATTTCTTGCTGCACAGAAAACTGCGGTTGATACACTGTTGTCTGTGGTGAATACCGCATTGGCTTCGGCAGAACGTGTTGCCGCGCTAAACCTGCACGCCACACGAGAAGCTTTTGAGGACATGGCCAGCAATGGCAAAGCGGTGCTCTCTGTAAAGTCGCCGCAGGATGCGATGGCATTGCCAGCCACTATGGCTCAGCCTCATATCGAGAAGGGTGTAGCTTACACCCGTAGTGTCTATGAAATTACGACGGCGGCCCGTGAAGACGCAACGGCCATCGTTGAGGGTAAATTCGAAGAATTCAAAAAGAGCATGGCCACGCTGGCCAATAAAATCGAGACGACCACCCCGGTGGGTTCCGAGGTGGCGATTGCTACGCTTAAATCTGCTGTTGATACGGCCAATCAGGCATTTGCCCGTTTTAATGATTCCATGAACCAGTTCAAGGAGTTGACCGAGAGCAATGTGGCCTTAGTCGGTAATGCAGCCGTAAAAGCGGTGCCTAAGTCCAAATCCTGATTCTGAGTTTCTTGGAGGATGCCGGATTTAGTCGGCTAACCCTGCAAAGAGCGCCGTACTGAGGTAACGCTCGCCGAAAGACGGGATGATAACGACGATACGCTTGCCCGCATTTTCAGGGCGCTTGGCCACCTCAAGCGCAGCCCAGAGGGCGGCGCCGGACGAAATGCCGACCAGCAAGCCTTCTTCTTTGGCAGCACGCTTGGCGGTTTCGAACGCATCTTCGTTTTTAACGCGAATCACTTCGTCGTAAACGCTGGTGTTGAGCACCGGCGGTACAAAACCTGCGCCAATCCCCTGGATCGGGTGCGGCCCCTTTTCGCCACCCGAAAGTACGGGTGATGCATCAGGCTCAACCGCAATCACTTTGAAGTTAGGGTTCTTATTTTTCAGAACTTCGCCCACACCGGTAATGGTGCCGCCGGTTCCTACGCCTGAGATTAGGATATCCACCTGGCCATCCGTGTCGCGCCAGATTTCTTCGGCAGTGGTGTTGCGGTGAATTTCCGGATTGGCCGGGTTCTTGAATTGTTGCAGGATCAGATAGTTCGGGTTGGCCGCGGCCAGATCTTCAGCTTTCTTGATTGCACCGCCCATGCCTTCTGGGCCAGGGGTCAGAATTAATTCGGCGCCATAGGCACGGAGTAGGGCGCGGCGCTCTTTCGACATGGTTTCCGGCATGGTCAGAATCAGCTTGTAACCTCGCGCCGCTGCCACGAAAGCCAGCGCAATACCCGTGTTACCACTGGTCGGCTCAACAATCACGGTATCCGGTTTGATCAGGCCAGCCTTTTCTGCGGCATCAATCATCGAAACGCCAATGCGATCCTTGACGCTGTGCGATGGGTTGAAGTATTCGAGCTTGGCGACCACTTCCGCTTTTGCGTCTTGGGCCAAACGGTTGATACGTACGAGTGGGGTGTTGCCGATTAAAGCGGTGACATCTTTTGCAATGGCCATGAAGAACCTCATAGATTCGAAGTGAATGGGCTGATTATCCGTAAAGTGTCGCTGCGCGACTAGACATGTTTTGCATAAGCTTATGACCGGCGCTGCAAAATAGGGTTTGGCAGGGCAGTGGAGCGGTATAATGCGCCAAATCATTTATGACTTCGGGGTTGTTCCATGTGCGGCATTGTCGTTGCGGTTGCTCGTAAAAACATCGTATCGGTGCTGCTCGAAGGTCTGCGCAAACTTGAATACCGGGGATATGACTCAGCCGGCGTTGCTGTGCTCAATGGCGATGGCCTGGTTCGCGTTCGTTCCGCTGGTCGCGTAGCGGATCTGACTGCCGAGACCGACAAGCAGCATCTTTCCGGTGAAACCGGCATTGCCCATACCCGCTGGGCCACCCATGGTGTCCCCTGTGAGCGTAATGCGCACCCGCACATCTCCAATGGTCTGGCCGTCGTCCATAACGGCATCATCGAGAACCACGAAGAACTGCGTAGCGAGCTTAAAGCCGCCGGTTACGAATTCACCTCGGATACCGACACCGAAGTCATCGCTCATCTCGTGCACCAGAACCTCGCCGGTTCACCCGATTTGGTTTCAGCAGTCCGCACCGCCTGCACCCGACTTACCGGTGCTTACGCCATTGGCGTGATCCAGCAAGACAACCCCCATACCGCCATCGTCGCCCGTGAAGGTTCGCCGCTTGTGCTGGGCCTGGCGGACGATGCTAACTATGCCGCTTCTGATACCGCAGCACTCCTGCAGGTCACCCGCCGCATGGTCTACCTCGAGAACGGCGATGTCGCCGTCCTCACCCCGAATAGCGTCACTATCACCCGTCAGGACGGTACACCCGTCAACCGGGAAGAAACCGAATCCCAACTGTCTGCCGATGCCGTTGAACTGGGCAATTATGCCCACTACATGCAAAAAGAGATCTTCGAGCAGCCTGGCGCCATCATCAACACCCTCGACATGCTGGGCAGTGCCCAGACCGTGCAGGCGGGTTGGTTCGGCTCTCAAGCCGAAGGCATCTTCAAAGACATCGACCGCATCCTTATCCTAGCCTGCGGCACCAGCTACCACGCCGGCCTGACCGCCCGTTACTGGCTGGAAAGCATTGCCAAGCTGCCGGTCTCTGTTGAGGTCGCCAGTGAATACCGCTACCGTGACAGCGTCCCTGATCCCAAGACCCTAGTTATTGCCATCTCCCAATCGGGAGAAACGGCGGACACACTGGCTGCCCTCAAGCACGCCCAGGATCTGGGTATGCCTCACACCCTGGCCATCTGTAACGTACCGGAATCGGCCATCGTCCGAGCCTGCCCGCTACGCTTTCTCACCCACGCCGGTCCGGAAATCGGTGTGGCTTCAACCAAAGCCTTCACTACCCAGCTGGCGGCACTCTATGTGCTCACCCTAGTGCTGGCTAAAGTTAAAGGCACCATCAGCCCGGAACACCTTGCCAATCTCGTCTCAGATCTACGCCACCTGCCAGCCGCCATTACTGCGGTGCTGGCCACTGAGCCGCAGATCATAGAATGGGCGAAGCAATTTGCCGACAAGCATCATGCCTTGTTCCTAGGCCGGGGCGTGCATTACCCCATTGCCCTCGAAGGTGCCTTGAAGCTCAAAGAAATCACCTACATTCATGCCGAAGCCTATGCCGCCGGTGAACTGAAGCATGGCCCTCTGGCACTCGTTGATAAAGAGATGCCCGTTATCTCCGTCGCCCCCAACAACCAGCTGCTGGAAAAGCTTAAGAGCAACCTGCAGGAAGTGAAAGCGCGGGGTGGAGAACTGTTTGTGTTGGCCGACGCCAACACGGGCTTCCAATCCGAAGACGGCGTTCATGTGATCACCGTACCGGATCATGCCGGTAGCCTATCGCCCATCGTGCATACCGTCCCGTTACAACTGCTGTCTTATCATACGGCGCTAGCCAAAGGCACTGATGTGGATAAACCGCGTAATCTGGCCAAGTCGGTGACCGTGGAGTAATTATTCATTTGATCTGTAAAAAAGCCGCTTGATATTTCAAGCGGCTTTTTTGTGAGTATGCGCGTTGAATTATTTGAAGAGCAGCAACGCCTTCTGCAGTGTAATCCACATGCCCCAGGTCATGGGGATGGAAACCGCGGCCCAGGCAAGTGCGATCTTCCATGAGTGACTCACTTCATGCGCAATCGCCGCCACATCGGATACAAAGTGTTCGTGCGTGTCATCGGCGATTTTCTTTTCTTCGGCGACTTCATCCTTGCTCATGTGCAGTTCTTCAGATACTGGACGCACCAGCCAGTTGGCGATGAAACCGATGATGAGCAGTGCAGAGAGAATGTACATGGTGATGTTGTAGGCGTCGGCCCGTGCAACACCATGCGCCAGTTGATATTCACGCAGATAGTTAACGATGACCGGGCCGAAGATGCCGGCGGCGGACCAGGCGGTGAGCAGTCGACCATGGATGGCGCCCACGAACTTGGTGCCGAACATGTCGGCTAGATAGGCTGGTACGGTTGCAAAGCAACCGCCGTACATCGAGAGAATCACGCACATGAAGATCACGAACAAAGCCAGGCTGGCGCCTTGTGCGGTGCTCGGAATCGCTGCATACATGGCAAAGCCGAGCAGGAAGAAGGTGGCGTAGGTGGCTTTACGGCCGATCTTGTCGGAGAGTGATGCCCAGAAGAAACGGCCCACGATGTTGAACAGCGACAGCAGGCCGGTAAAGCCGGCCGCAATAGCGGCAATCGAGGTTTTCTGAGCCGTGGTCAGTTCATTGAATGCAACATCAATGCCAATCAATTTACCGGCAAAAACTTCCTGCAGCATGGGCGAGGCCATGCCGATGATGCCGATGCCGGCCGTGACGTTGACACAAAGCACTGTCCAGACCAGCCAGAACTGACGGGTTTTCCAGGCCTTGCTCAGATGCACATGATGCTGGGTAATCATGGCGCGCTTCGAAGGGGGTGGGGGCGTCCAGCCAGCGGGCTTCCAGCCTTCGGCCGGAATGCGGTAGCCAAGGGCGCCAGAGATCATGAATACAAAGTAAATGGATGCCAGCACCAGGAAGGTTTCAAAGACACCGACGGAGGTGGGTGTAGCAAAAGACTTCATGAGCAGATCAGCCAGTGGTGCACCGATCATGGCGCCGCCACCGAAACCCATGATGGCCATGCCGGTGGCCATGCCGCGGCGATCCGGGAACCATTTGATGAGGGTCGAGACTGGTGAGATATACCCCAGACCCAGACCGATGCCGCCAATGACGCCGGAACCTAGCCACATGAGCCAGATCTGATGAAGCTTGATGCCGATGGCTGAGATGACCAGACCACCGCACCAGCAGAAAGCCGAAACCACACCGGCTTTGCGGGGGCCAACGCGTTCCAGCCAGCCGCCCCAGATGGCAGCCGATGAGCCGAGAAATACGAAGAACAGGGTATACATCCAGCCTAGTGTGGAGATTTTCCAGTCGCAGTTGCTGGCAAATAACTCAGTCAGCAGGCTCATTTCTGCCGGGCATGCGATAGGTGCCGAGATACCAATCGCACGTGAGAGCGGCAACCAGAACACCGAGAAGCCATAGGCCATGCCAATACACAGATGGATTGCTAATGCGGCGGGCGGCACGAGCCAGCGATTAAATCCGGGTTTGGCGATGATGCGGCTTTTGTCTAACCAACCAGTGTTCATGATTGAAATGATCCGTGTGAGTCTTTAAGGCGTTGAAGAGAATCGGCTTTCTGGGAAAGCCAGGCGTGTATTTTAGCGAAACTTAAGAGGCGAGTTTTCTTTTAGTGGGTGTCTTTGATTTAACGGCCTTGACCGGTTCTGCCGTTGCGTTTTTCAGGATCTGTTTGAGGAAGTGAGCCGTATGGCTGCCTTTGACCTCAGCTACGGCTTCCGGTGTGCCTTCGGCAATGATGCGGCCGCCACCGGCGCCACCTTCTGGCCCCAGATCGATGACCCAGTCGGCGGTTTTGATGACGTCGAGGTTATGCTCGATAACCACCACGCTGTTACCGTGTTCGGTAAGGCGATGCAGAACACCGAGCAGCAAGCGGATGTCCTGGAAGTGAAGGCCGGTGGTGGGTTCGTCCAGAATGTAGAGCGTACGGCCGGTATCTCGCTTGGACAGCTCTAGTGATAGCTTGACGCGTTGGGCTTCACCACCCGACAGCGTGGTGGCTGATTGGCCCAGCTGGATATACCCGAGGCCCACATCCATGAGTGTCTTGAGTTTGCGGGCTACCGTGGGTACGGCACTGAAAAATTCCAGCGCGTTTTCTACGGTCATCTCGAGAATCTCGTGGATGTTTTTGCCCTTGTACTGGATTTCCAGTGTTTCACGGTTGTAGCGCTTACCATGACAGACGTCGCACGGCACATACACATCTGGCAGGAAGTGCATTTCCACTTTGATCACGCCGTCACCCTGGCAGGCCTCGCAGCGGCCGCCGCGCACGTTGAAGGAGAATCGACCCGGCTCGTAACCTCGGGTGCGGGACTCCGGTACGCTGGAGAACAGTTCGCGAATCGGTGTGAGTAACCCGGTGTAGGTGGCCGGGTTGGAGCGGGGTGTACGGCCAATCGGGCTTTGATCGACGTTGATCACTTTGTCGATCTGATCCAGCCCCGTCAGTTCTTCATAAGGTGCCGGATCTAGGCTGCTGCCATAAAGGTGTTTGGCACAGACCGCATAAAGCGTGTCGTTGATGAGCGTTGATTTGCCGGAGCCGGAAACACCCGTGATGCAGGTGAAGAGTCCCAGCGGAATGGTCAGGTCGGTGCCGCGCAGGTTGTGACCCGAGGCATTTTTTAGCTGGAGCACGCGTTCCTGATCGGGGGCTTTGCGGTTGCTGGGCACCTTTATGACTTCCCGGCCCGATAGGAAGGCACCGGTCATTGAGTCCGGGTTTTCCAGGATCTGTTTCGGGGTGCCTTCGGCCACAATACGGCCACCATGTACGCCAGCGCCCGGACCCATGTCGACAACGTAGTCGGCCATGCGGATGGCGTCTTCATCATGTTCGACGACAATGACGGTGTTGCCGAGGTCGCGCAGATGTTTGAGCGTGCCCAATAGGCGATCATTGTCACGTTGGTGCAAACCAATCGAAGGCTCATCCAGTACGTACATGACGCCGGTGAGGCCTGAGCCGATTTGTGAAGCCAGCCGAATACGCTGAGCTTCGCCGCCCGAGAGGGTGTCTGCCGAGCGTTCCAGCGACAGATAATCCAGCCCCACGTTGATCAGGAATTCCAGACGTGCCGTAATTTCCTTGAGAATTTTGTCAGCCACCTGGGCGCGTTGGCCTTGCAGTTTCAAACTGTCAAAATAATCACGGCAATCACGTAGCGGTAAACGACTGATTTCGTAGAGAGTGCGTTCACCGACTTGCACATAGCGCGCTTCTTTACGTAAACGGGCACCTTCGCAGGATGGGCAGACCGTATCACTTACATATTTGGCGAGCTCTTCACGCACGGTCGACGAATCGGTTTCACGATAGCGGCGTTCCAGATTGGGAATGATGCCTTCGAATGTGTGTTCACGAACGGTGAGCTTGCCGCGTTCATTCATGTACTGGAAGGGCAGGCTTTCTTCACCCGAACCATAAAGAATAATCTGGCGCGTGTCTTCCGGTAGTTCGTTGAAGGGTGTGGTGACATCAAAGCCATAGTATTCGCCCAGGGCAATGACCATCTGGAAATAGAACTGGTTGCGTCGATCCCAACCACGGATCGCGCCAGAGGAAAGCGACAGCTCTGGATGCGCGACAACCCGTTTGGGGTCGAAGAACTGGATAACGCCGAGGCCGTCACATTTAGGACAGGCGCCCATCGGGTTGTTGAAGGAAAAGATCCGAGGCTCAAGTTCCTGCAGGGCGAAGTTACAGTGCGGGCAGGAGAAGCGTGCCGAGAAGAGGTTCTCTTCGTTGGTGTCCATGTTGAGTGCAATGGCACGGCCGTCTGCATGGCGTAACGCCACTTCGAAACTTTCAGCCAGACGCTGACGGGTATCTTCACGCACTTTAAGGCGGTCGATCACGACATCGATATCGTGCTTCTTGTTCTTGTCGAGTTTAGGAAGTGCGTCGATTTCATGAATGTCGCCATCGATGCGCAGACGGACAAAGCCCTGGGCGCGCAATTCGGCAAACAGCTCCTGTTGCTCGCCTTTGCGGTTAGCAACTACGGGCGCCAGGATCATCAGTTTGGTTTCTTCCGGCATGGCCAGCACGTGGTCAACCATTTGTGACACCGTCTGTGCCTGCAGCGGCAAATGGTGTTCCGGGCAATAGGGGGTGCCGGCACGCGCAAAAAGCAGGCGCAGGTAATCATGAATTTCAGTGACGGTGCCAACCGTAGAGCGCGGGTTGTGACTGGTGGCTTTTTGCTCGATTGAAATGGCGGGGGATAGACCCTCGATCAGATCAACATCGGGCTTTTCCATGAGCTGCAAGAACTGCCGAGCATATGCCGAGAGGCTTTCCACATAGCGACGCTGGCCTTCGGCATAGAGCGTATCAAACGCCAGCGAGCTCTTACCGGAGCCGGAAAGGCCGGTAATGACGATCAGCTTATGACGCGGCAGATCCAGGCTGATGTTTTGAAGGTTGTGCGTGCGTGCACCGCGGATGCGGATGTCGTCCATGTGGAATTCCGGTCTTTGAAAGCGTTAAGGCCCCAGTGAAACGCAGGGCAACTGGTAATATTACGCGGCTGTCTTTGCGCGCCGCAACCGGCGCACCATTTATTTTTAGATTTCCACCGATTCGACCCTAAAACTGGCACACGCAGACCCTATGTCACGTACTGATTCCCCTGTTAAAGAACCGATGTTGCCAGATGAACGCCGCGCCGCGCTTGGTTTGGCCGCGATATTTGCGCTGCGGATGCTGGGTTTGTTTATTGTGCTACCGGTATTTGCGGTGGCAGCACGCAATCTGACTGGCGGGCAGGATATTGCTGCAATCGGTCTGGCGTTGGGCGCTTATGGCCTAACCCAAGCCTGTTTGCAGTTGCCTTTTGGCATTCTGGCCGATCATTGGGGGCGTAAACCGGTGATTGCTTGCGGCCTGGTACTGTTTCTGGCGGGCAGCATCATTTGTGCGTTGGCCGATTCGGTTTCATCAATGACCGTGGGTCGTATGCTCCAGGGGAGTGGTGCCATTTCGGCAGCGATTACCGCGTTAGTGGCGGATTTGACCCGTGACAGCCAGCGTAGCAAGGCGATGGCAATGATTGGCGGATCAATCGCCCTGATGTTTGCCTTGTCACTCGCGATAGCCCCGGTGATCTATGGCTGGATTGGTTTGAGCGGCATTTTCTGGGTGACGTGTGCGCTGGGTGTGGGCGCTTTCTGGGCGCTATTCCGCTGGGTGCCGCCGGCGCCGACACTCTCGGGTGCGGTGCCCGGTACCTTTCGTCAGGTTTTGGTTGATCCGCGTCTCATTCGGCTAAACCTCGGCGTTTTTATCCTGCATGCGATTCAGATTGCCATGTGGGTAGCCGTACCGGCGTTGCTTATTCAGTTAGCGGGGTTGCCGCTGCAGAATCACTGGATGATTTATGTGCCGGCTGTGGTGGCCTCATTTTTTGTGTTGTGGCCTGCCATGATGCAGGCTGAACGGCACAAGCGCATGGCACAGGTGTTTGCTTTTGCAGTTGCTTTGATTGGCGTCGTTCAGTTAGGGTTTGTGGCGTTGTTTGGTGCGGGGGTTGAGAGCCAATTTCTGGCAATTTCATTGATCTTGTTGCTAATTGCGCTCTTCTTTACAGGATTTAACATCCTGGAGGCTTTGCAACCTTCTCTGATATCCCGCATCGCGCCGCCTACGGGTAAGGCCCGAGCTCTGGGTATCTACAACACATTGCAGTCGTTAGGCCTCTTTTTAGGCGGGGCGCTGGGTGGCTGGCTGTTGCAAACCGGCGGCTATGTGGCCGTTTTTACTGGTTGTGGTGTGTTGGCATTGATCTGGTTCGTCATTTTGCTGAAGTGGCCGGCACGAGTTCCCGCATAAACGCTGGCATGTTATTCTTCTAACTCGGTAAGCCATCTTTTTGGCCGCTACACTCGTTAACTCTGGAGACTCTTATGGCATCGCTTAATAAAGTAATTCTCATCGGCAACCTGGGTGCAGACCCTGAAACCCGTTACACAACTTCTGGCGATGCAGTCTGTAATATCCGCCTGGCAACCACTGATACGTGGCGCGATAAAGCCAGTGGCGAGCAGCGTGAGTTGACCGAGTGGCATCGTGTGGTGTTTTACCGCCGCCTGGCTGAGATTGCTGGTCAATATCTCAAAAAAGGCTCGCAGGTTTACATTGAAGGTCGTATCAAGACCCGCAAATGGCAAGATAAAGACGGCCAGGAGCGCTACACGACTGAAGTTGAAGCCACCGAAATGAAGATGCTGGGCCGCCGTGAAGGTCAGGGTGAGCCTGTGAGTCGTGATGACCCATTCGCGCCAGCCTCTGCCGGTGGCAACAACGCGAGCCGTCGCCCGCCAGCGAATGTGGCGGATCTGGACGACGACATTCCGTTTTAATAGGTATTAGTCTTTCGACGTTGGTGTTTTGAGTTTCGTTGTAGGGATTAGATATGTCGGCAGCAACGTCGAACGCTGAACTCAGCCATGAGCAAAAGACGAGCATGAAACTGCTCGTCCTCGGTGCGCTGGGTGTAGTGTATGGGGATATTGGTACCAGCCCGCTTTACGCATTTAAAGAACTTTTTGCAGGCAATCACCCGATTCCGTTGACCGAAGCCAATGTCTTCGGCGGGTTGTCCATGATTTTCTGGGCGCTGATGATCATTGTCTCGCTCAAATATGTTGTTTTTATCCTGCGTGCGGATAACCGGGGTGAAGGCGGCATGATGGCGCTGATTGCGCTGGCACTGCACGAGGCTCATGGCAAGCCGAAGCGTGCTAAATGGATCATGTTGGCCGGGATTCTCGGCACAGCCATGTTCTATGGTGATGGTATGGTGACGCCGGCCATTTCCGTATTAGGTGCTGTCGAAGGTTTGGGCGTGGTTGCGCCCCAGCTACAAAGCATGGTGATTCCGCTCTCCATCATGATTCTGACTGGTCTGTTCCTGTTTCAGAAACACGGCACGGCCAAAGTAGGTGCATTCTTTGGCCCGGTGATGGGTGCCTGGTTTGCGGTGCTGGCGACGATGGGGATTTTTAACGTCATTCAGAATCCTTATGTGCTGCTGGCGCTGAATCCCATGTATGCCATTCATCTTCTGATCGATAACCCGCACATGGCGGTCTATGCCATGGGCAGCGTGGTTCTGGCCGTGACAGGGGCAGAGGCGCTCTACGCCGATATGGGGCATTTTGGTCGCAAACCGATTCGCCTGGCCTGGGCCTTCTTCGTGCTGCCAGCGCTGGTGATCAACTATTTTGGGCAGGCCGCGCTGGTACTGTCCAACCCGGATGCTGTTGATAATCCCTTTTACATGGGGGTGCCCGAGTACCTGCGCTTTCCGCTGGTCTGTCTGGCCACGTGTGCCGCAGTGATTGCCTCTCAGGCGGTGATTACGGGTGCTTTCTCGATGACCCGTCAGGCGATGCAGCTGGGCTTTGTGCCTCGGATGCAGGTACAGCACACCTCGGAAAAAGAGCAGGGCCAGATCTACATGCCCGGGGTGAACTGGTTGCAGCTGACAGCAGTGATCCTGCTGGTGCTGACATTCAAATCCTCGAATAACCTTGCTGCCGCTTACGGCTTGGCTGTAACGGGCGACATGGTGATTACCTCGCTGCTGGCGGTGGTGGTGGCCGCCAAGATTTGGAACTGGGGCTGGTACCGTGCTGCGATGCTGTTTGCCTTCTTCCTGGTTTTCGAGTTGATTTTCCTGTGGGCCAATATCCAGAAGATTCCGGATGGGGGTTGGTTCCCGCTGGTGGCTGGTGTAGTGATCTTTACGATCATGACCACTTGGGAACGCGGGCGCGTATTGCTGCGCAAGCGTCTGCGTAGTGAAGAGTTACGTCTGGATGCTTTTGTGGGAAGTCTTGCGGTGGGTATGCCGACTCGGGTGCCGGGAACGGCGATCTTTCTAAATCCGGATATTGAAGGTGTCCCGCATGCGCTGCTGCACAACCTGATGCACAACAAGGTGCTTCACGAACGGATTGTGATTACGAGTGTGACTATTGAAGATGTCCCCTTCGTGCCAGAAGAAGATCGCGTTGAGGTTCGTCCTTTGAAGGAAAACTTCTGGACAGTACAGATACGTTATGGCTTTAAAGAAGAGCCCGATGTGCCTGCCTCGTTGGCGCTATGTGGTGCCTATGGGTTGCCGTTTAGTATGATGGAAACGTCTTTCTTCCTGGGCCGTGAAACGCTGATTCCAAAACTGAATTCAGAGATGGCTTTCTGGCGCGAGAAGTTGTTTGTGATGATGTTCCGTAATGCGGATAGTGCTACCAATTATTTCAATATTCCGACCAACAGAGTGGTTGAGTTGGGTACTCAGATTGTGCTCTAGCGCGTTCGCCAGTGGCTGACGCGTAGGGTTTAGCAACTCCGGATTTTTTTGACCATCGCGGTCGTTGAAGTGTCGTGCAGGAACGGGATCGAAACGACTTTGCCGCCCCAGCCACGAACTTCAGTGGCGCCGACGATATTGTCGACAGCCCAGTCGCCACCTTTGACGAGAATGTCTGGTTTGCAATCCAGGATGCGTTCGATGGGCGTGTCTTCGTCGAACCAGGTTACCAGAGAGACACATTCCAGCGCGGCCAGAACCGCCATCCGATTCATGAGTGGATTCAGTGGGCGATCATCCCCCTTGCCCAGTCGTTTGACTGAAGCATCGCTATTGGCGGCGACAATTAAAGATCCGCCGAGGGCGCGGGCTTGGGCTAGATAGGTCACATGCCCGCGGTGCAGGATATCGAAACAACCATTGGTAAATACGACCGGCCCGGGTAACGCTGTGACACGCTTGGCAAGATCTTCTGGACGCACGAGTTTGTTTTCGAAATCCGGCAAGGGCAGGTCGGTAATGATGGTCATGAGATCTTGGCTATCTGCGAGGGTTCAATGATGCCGGATTTTAGCAAGCAAGCATTGTGTTTTAGTGAATAAGTTGCTTTTTTTAAAGGCTTTTTCTCTGCTCGGATTGTATTGTTGGGCGATGCGCCTAGGCCGGTGTCGGTGATAGAATTATCTTATTAGTTAATCATAACTGTGAGACGTGCTGTTTAATGACCTTCCCCTATGTAGAAATCAGTGGCTTAGACTTCGCCTATGGCGAAAGCCAGATTCTTTCAGGGATCAATATGCAGCTTCCCAAGGGCAAGTTGACGGCCATTATGGGTGGTTCTGGTTGCGGCAAAACGACACTGCTTCGTTTGATCGGTGGGCAGATCAAACCCTGTCGGGGTAGCCTTAAAGTAGCAGGTCAGGAAGTGAGCCGGTTGAGCGAGCGCGATCTTTATGACTTACGCCGTCGTACCGGCATGCTGTTTCAGTTTGGCGCACTGTTTACTGATCTGACGGTTTTTGACAATATCGCCTTCCCATTGCGCGAACATACCAAGCTGCCTGAGTCGGCTATTCGAGATCTTGTTTTGCTTAAGCTGGAAGCAGTGGGGCTGCGTGGCGCAGCACAGCTGATGCCGGCCGAGTTGTCGGGTGGTATGGCACGTCGAGTCGCACTGGCGCGTTCCGTGGCGCTAGATCCTGAATTGATTTTGTTTGATGAGCCGTTTACCGGGCTGGATCCGATTTCACTGTCGATTATCGCAACACTCATCCGCCGTTTAACCGATGCGCTTGGCGCAACCTCGGTGATGGTAACGCACGATGTTCATGAGTCTCTGGCCGTTGTGGATTATGTCTACTTCATGTCTTCAGGGCGAGTTGTCGGGGCGGGGGCGCCCGAAGAGATTAAAGTCTCGACAGACCCCTATGTCTATCAGTTTGTGCATGCGCAACCAGATGGTCCCGTGCACTTTCATTATCCGGCGCCAACATTGGATGAGCAGTTGCTGGCAGGGGCGCTTTAATGAATATGCTCGAGCGCTTCTTTAGGGTCGTTGGTCGCAATACGATTAATCGTGTGTGGCGACTCGGGTTTGCCGCCCGTTTTTTCATTGCTTTGCTGGGGCACTCAGGTGAAACTTTTCGCCGCCCACGTTTGTTGTTGCGCGAGCTTTATGCGAGTGGGGTCTTGTCCCTCATCATTATTCTGGTCTCGGGGCTGTTTGTAGGGTTGGTACTGGGTCTTCAAGGCTACGATACGCTACAGCGCTATGGGTCGTCTGAAGCCCTGGGTATTCTGGTGGCACTATCCCTCGTGCGCGAATTAGGGCCTGTTGTTGCCGGGCTGCTGTTTGCTTCCCGCGCGGGGTCATCGATTACGGCAGAGGTTGGCCTCATGAAGGCAACGGAGCAACTGACTGCCATGGATATGATGGCTGTTAATCCGCTGGCGCGGATTATCGCACCCCGTTTCTGGGGAGGCGTGTTGTCGATGCCCATATTGGCGGCACTGTTTACCGCAGCCGGCATTTTTGGCGGCTGGTTAATCGGGGTTATCTTCATCGGTGTTGATGAAGGGGCATTCTGGGCTCAGATGCAGGCCAATGTTAATTTCGTTGATGATGTCTGTAATGGCATTATCAAGAGCATCGTCTTTGGTGTTGCCGTATCGCTCATCGCTGTATTTGAAGGGTTTGATGCTGTTCCTACTGCAGAAGGGGTGTCCCGTGCGATTACCCGAACTGTGGTGACTTCTGCGCTAGCCATACTGGCTTTAGATTTTGTGCTGACTTCCTTTATGTTCCGAGGCTTATGATGAACCGCAAGGTA